>Ga0247609_10000617_pt1 | contig 47875 bp, 45 predicted proteins | sample 172DNAGHGlowgp2_FD_193487 | JGI IMG/M metagenome (GOLD analysis project Ga0247609, IMG submission 193487) | Sheep rumen microbial communities from Palmerston North, Manawatu-Wanganui, New Zealand - 1728 DNA GHGlow gp2 | ecosystem: Host-associated > Mammals > Digestive system > Stomach > Rumen ... | reverse complement strand
CTAAGGGTAATCTTAATGTTATTCTTAATTGTCCATTATGTGTTAAATTTAAATCATAAACACCTTTCATTTTTGATATAGTTTGTAGTTCTTCTACAACTTCTCCTGTACCTTCTCTATATTTTTCTATTAGAATATTATACTCAGTAAGTTTCTTTAATGATTCATCATAGATACTTAATGCACGTTGCATTTCATTATTTAATTGTCTTGTTTGATTTTCTATTGTATTTATTCTAGCTGTTGCTACTTTTTGAAATAAAGTTTTATATCTTATTTCTCTTTCAACAACTAGATATTTTTCTAATTCTTCTAAATTTGTAAAACATGTTGTAGGTTTAACATTAGATATTCTTTTTACTTGTGAACGATTAACTAAACATTTGAAATAAGCTATCTCAAGTTCATCAAATCTTTCTTTCCAATCTTCAAAGAATACTGGTATTAAACCTAAAGCTAAGAATGATTCAGATTCTTGATCGATATCTGCATAGTCTGTAAGCATTAAAATAATATGTTTTGTTTTAGATTTAAATACTCTTATGTGTTGTTTAATATCTCTACATTGTCTTTCTGATTCACGTAAAGATGTTTGTTCTACACACTTATTAAATAAAGAATTTATAGAGTCTCCTTTAAACTCTTTCCATATATCTGTATCTATAAATGGGTACACATAATCTTTATTTTCTAGTGTGTCTGCTGCTAAATAACCAGTTATAAAAATACAATCATCATCAGCTGTATTATTAAAGACTGTTAACAAAGTATCTTTGATACCTGTTACTATTTCTTCTTCTCTTCCTTCTGCTGTTTCATCATAACAAAAATATTTTCTTTCGAAATTAATATGATTCATATGTAATGGTAAATCAGCATGTAATAATGAAGATGGACTTCTAAAATAATCACGATGATTTTGTAGTCTTATTCCTGTAGTATCACCACACATTAATCTTTCTGGTGTTTGTCCATAGTAATATCTATTACTATATGTATCTAAATATTTATGTGTTCTTAATTGTAACATAATAAACTCCTTTCAATAATAATAAAAAAGAGGAGCAAATCTGCTCCCCTTAAAATGTTTTAACTAAGCATTGTTTGCTTTAACAACTGCGATAAGCATACATTTTTCAGTTACATTCATATCAGCAAGTGTCTTATCCATATCTCCTGCTTGTAATGAAGCCCCATCTAACATTACTTGAGCAACTGAATAATCTACTGCATTATCTTCTAAGATTTCTCTTAGAGTTGTAGCTGGCATGTAGTTCTTTTCAACTCTTTGAGTTGTAGTTCCAACGATTACTCTTATCATTTACATTTACTCCTTTATTAGTCTAAAAATTCTACATCTGCTTCGATGTTTTCTGCTTCGTCTAGGTAATTCTTTACTTGTTCTTCGATAGCATTTATTTTAACTAAAATAGAAGTAATAATGTTTTTCATTTTTTCTTTTTTAGCTTCTTCGTTATCTGCAGAAACAGTAATACCTGCGATAGCCTTACCATCTTTGAAGATAGCTCCATAAGTTGTAATTGAATTACATTCACCTGTTGCTATTTCATATAAAATTCTATCTGCTTCTTCATCTTTTAATATCAATACAGATGGTTTTAATATACTAACCCTTTCTATGTTTTCATTAGTTAAAACATCACTTGTGATGACTACTTTGTCATCTAAAACTTTTGCTTTTGCCATGTTCATGACCTCCTTCAAAATTTTATATCTTATAGATATATCTATATTAATCTATTAGTTTGGGGAACTAATAGTTAATACCACACTTTGTTGTGCGATAGCAACAACAACAAAGCATTCACGATTTAATCGTTTTAATATTATCCTTCCATTGTATATCCGCAATGTTGACGGTCAAGTTATCATTGGTAGATCAAGCTGTTTAGGTACACTCATACAGTACTAACCTCTGGTTAGCAATAACTTATTCCTTATCTACAGTACACGTATGCTAACGCCAATACTATATTTATCTACTAGCATAAAATAGTGTAGTAAAAGAGGACAATGTCCTGGAAGACGTAGATAAATAAGGCTATCTAAATAATATACATAGATGACGATAGTAATATTACTAGCTCATCTATACACTAGTCTTTACACTACGGACTAGTCGTAGAGTATCAATAGATACTATGAGATTTATAACACAGAAAGTCAACAGGAATGTTATAGACCTCATACTACCTATTGATTAGGTAGTAAAATTAATTGTTTATTTCTTTATGTATTTTTTCTATTGTTTCATTAAGTTCTGCTTTCTTTGCATTGTGCGGTAACTTATTTAAGAATTTATCTATTTTGTTTATAGTTTTTTGTTTTCTTTGTATGCAAAACTCTTTACGTTTGACTTCATTGCTTGCACGTTTAACTTGTTTTTCAGCATCAAGTAATTCTTTGTAACGTGTATTACTTAATACTTTCATAATTGACCTCCTTAATTCCTGCTACTTTTATTATATCATATTATTAACAGTTTTTATAGATATAATCTTCTAGATATGTTTCATTACCGAATGAAATACATTCAAATATTGCTTCTTCTTTGGGATCTTTACCCATTATATCTTTTGAATATTCTATATCATTGTCTAAATAATATTTTATACTTGCATATGCTAATAACTTAGACCTTAAAGAACTATAATCTATTTGAATATCATATAATCCTGCAAAATCTGCTAACATTGCATCTAAATCTTGAGGAATTTCATCATTGAAATAATCTAATACATAATCAGTTTGTTTTTTAGCTTGTGCTCTACTTTTTTGTTCGTAATATTCATCTCTTTTTGCATAATATTCATCTAAAATAGGATGTTGTATTGTATACCATTTATGGTTATCGTAATATTTATATTGCCAATCAGTATAAGTTTGAATATTATATACTTTGTCTTTATATTTAATCGTAATCTTTGATTTTACTTTCCTATGTACTAAATCTGTTATTAAATCTATTGTACTTTTATACATAGTATCTAATAAGAATCCTACGGATTCACCTTTTTTAATATAAGGTTCTTCATAACCGTAGTAAACTTCATATCCTTTATCTCTATATTCTTTTATTTGCTCTTGTGTAAGTTTATATTCACTAATGACTTTCATTTTTATATCCTCTTTTCTCTAATCTAATTAAGAATGAGAAGCAGAGTATTATAACTCTACTTCAGATTCTTCTAATTCTGGTCTATAATTTACATTGTAGTAAGTTTGACCATTTCTTTCAGAAACTACAGCTGTTCTTTCAACAGTGATTTCTTTACCTTTAATATGTTTTAGGACTTTATCTATATCCCAATCATATGAATCATCATCTTCAGTTCTGAATTTTTCTATAGCTAATCCAGTTTGTTCTGCTAATGCACATAAGATTGCAGGTAGAACACTTATTCTTGAAGTGTTTGATGCATCGTAGAATAATACATCTTTAAATGTTCTTTCTGTATCTTTTACTTGCATTTCGATGGTGATAGTAAATCTATCTTCAGTTCCTTTCTTTGTAGTATCTAGGATTACTACTTCTTTTTTACCTAGAATTGGTTTCATAGTTTTCATTTTCATCAATCCTTTCTTTTTTAAAACTATGCTAAAGTTCTTTATATCAAGAACTTCACTCGCTGAAGTTCCAACTTTTAAGCTAAACTTCAACTAAGCTAAAAATATTTTTTTTGTAAATAACACAGAAAATAGCTCTGGCTAATTACACCCAACGGGGACAACAGGTTCTGGGGAAAGTCAAATCTCCGATTTTACTTTGCACAGGTTCTGTTGTAGGCTTTAGCCTGTAATTAGACAGAGATATTTTCTCTTTCTGACCTTATTTTATATACTTTTTTTATCTTGTTTTTATCTTTAGTCGTTTATTCTGATTAACCTGAACTTCTTCTTAGTTTTTAATAAAATTAAACTTAACCCTCTTTTAAACAGTCTCGTAAAAACATTAAAATTAAAACTACCTTACCATACCATTTTTGATTAATAAAAAGAAAAGGAACTAATTTAGATGTTCTAAATCAGTTCCTAAAATTCTATCTAACTCTGGATAATACTTATCAGCAACGGCTTTGAAGTAGATTCTCCAACATTCCTTTTTGATATTATCAAGTATAGTTTTGTCTTCAGGCGACATAGTATTTAACTTAGATGCGACTTCATCATAATTTAATGTTTGTAAAGGTTTAGATGATATGCTTTTAGCACTTGGTTTTCCATTTTTATCAAAGTTGAACTTATTATAGTAATAAATTGTTTGATTATATTGATTGATGTAGTTATATAATATGTTTCCTGGAACTATGTTAGATTTCACTTTTGCTTCCATATCGTTTCCTCCTTTCCACTAAGGCTCCGCAAAGACACTGAAGTGTCTGGTACTGATAGATAAATACAAGTGGTTCATACTTGACGGTGGAGATTTTGCTTTAGCAAAATACAACCGCTTGACCTCTTGTATTTAGATAGCAGTATGCTAGCCTGACCAGCTGGAAGGAGGGAACGAGATGGATTTAGCAAAAGTAGAAATCTAAACAGAGCTCCATAGGAAACAATTATAGAACAAATCAAGCAATAGAATCATTACAATTTACTATAATAAGAAGGCTTTGAGAAAAATAGGAAAACCTGTGATAAAAGTATATTATATAAACCTATTACAAACAAATTATGATGACGCCGCAGATAAGTATAAATACTTCGACTGAAATAAAACATACTTGATTATCAAAAAGAATGTTGGTTAGAACTACACAAAGGCGTTGATGATTTAGTATTTCCGAGTTAGGAGGATTTTATGGACTGCATAACATATAAATTAGTTCATTTCATTTGATTATATCAACAACGCCGTTTTACGAGGCTGTAACGTGTGCATCTGGCGATAAAAAACCAGGGCTCAACTAACGTATCTACACATATAGTGTCAATCTGCAGTCTTGGCTCTCGTCATTTCGATTGCTGCTCTTATGCACTTGAGCCCGTCGATTGAGTTCTTATTCGAGTGCCAGCGAATGAAATGAGCAGTTGTGTGAATGAATGAGCAAATGAGAATAAAGTTAGCGAAGCTAGGGCTCGAGACAACTAGTATAATACTAGTTGTCGATGTAGGTTCGGGTCTGGCGGAGCTGAGCTAACGTGAACTAAATCGGGTTTTTAGTAGTTAGGAACGAATATTGTATCATAATGAGGGCTCGAAAGCCCTATAAAATAAGGATGTGTACGATATCTGTATCAGTTTAGATAGGCTAAATTAGGTAAAATGGTAAAAAAGTAGATTTTTGATACAAATTATGTGTCATGAAAACTTTTTTTTTAAAAGTTATTTAAGGGGTAAAAAAATGAAAATTGATACATATACTGTATCATCGAAGATAGTGTCTAAGACTGTGATACAAAAATTGTATGTATTTTCGTAAGTGCGAGTACAATTGAGAGATTATAAAAGAGAGTTTTTGGGATTTTTAGGGTTTTGCTTTTTTGGGTCACAAAGTCGCTGGAAAAAAGTTGAATGACTGTTTAAAAAAGTAATACAAAATTGATACGATATTTGTTCTTTCCTTGAAAATAAAGGGCTTGAGAGCTTAGGATTGATACGATTATTGTGTCATTTTTCTTGTCTTGCCTGAAAGACTAGTGTCGTTATTAAATATACTGGTTTATTATACTCTGAAAGCATTGTTTAACCTTTGAAAATCTAAAATTACCCTGGGTCTGTTTGAATTTTGGAAACCAAGGTAGCCTTGTATATCCATAAATAAAATGCCTGTGTGTGTTTGGCTTTTAGTAACATTCAAATTATTTTTGTTCCTCCAAAAAAGTTTGCCCTATCCAAAAACAAGTCCTTGACTTCACCTTCTATCACCTGTTATAATTAAAGTACCGTAAGAAATACTTACGGGCATGTTGGTTCTTCCCTATAAGGGAAAGCGATAAGGGCGAAGAGCCCTTAATCGGGGAACAAAGTTCTGGCGGTGCAAATCCGCCTACCCGACCCCCTTCAAAGATAGTAGATACTATCTTTTTTATTTTGCATATTGCATATAATTATTTAATACTGTATACTTAATATAAAGGAGGAACTGATATGAACATAAAAATTGAAAATAGAGATATTGAAGCGACTAATCTAATAGCTATTGGTCAAGAAAAAGAAAAGACTTTTTGTGTGATTTCACCAGAGCTTGATCTATCTACAGCATTCTTACTTCTACACACGCTATCACTACATCTACTTAATGCCTATACTATTTCAGCTAACGGTGGGCAGCTACCTGAAGAACCTACAGAAGAACAAATTGATAAGTTCATTGCTATCAAGACACAAATTTACGATATGTATAATTTAGCTGTTTCTTCTGTTCTTGAACATTACGCCCCTGAGTTTGAACTACGCCCTGACATTACAGCAGATGCGATTGCAAATGAAGAAGAACGTATTGTTAAGGAGAAGTATAAACATTTATCTCCTAAAGAAAAGCAAGAAGCAAGCAAGAATATCACACGTTTTAAGAAAGAACTTTTAAAACAAAAAGAACACCAAAGACTTACTAGTAAAGCTAAAACACCTGAGGAAATAAAAGATGCAGCTAACGAAATGTCCTAGGTGTCTTTCTTTGCTTGTACCAACTACAGCTATTTCAGGTGCACCGTCTACAGATTGGCTTGAATGTTCTAATCCTATGTGTAATACGTATGTAGATACTTACACTCCTATGGAACACCAGATTTCTGTTCATCAAGATACACACAGAATCATTGGGAACTTCGGGTCTTACGGTACAGGTAAAACTAAAACATCTGAAAAAGAAATAGAAAAACATATTCTAATAACACCAGGAGCTAATATTTTAGTTGGAGCAAATGTTTCTTCTCAATATGAACAAACAATTCTTAGAGATTTCGAGCGTTCATTTCCCTTAGCATTTCTTAAAGGTAGAAATGTTCAAAAACAATATATTGACTTTATTAATGATGCCCGTCTTATGTTAAGACCGTTTGACGATCCAGACAAACTACGTTCAAACAATTATTCTTTAGTTGTTATTTTGGAAGCCAGTGAAGTACAAGCTGAAGCATTCCACCAATTAAAGACGCGTTTACGTAACACTGCAGGTAGAAGAGTTGTTTACATGCATGAGGGTGAGGAGCCTGTTGTTTATGACTGGCGTAAACTTATTTGTGAATCAAACCCGGATTCAGGTTGGATTAGAACAGATATTCTGCAAGTGTCTTCAGAGATTAAACAGTTTGGGCGTTTCTGTAAAGAGTATTACGATCAGACCGCTGAAGATATCGATCCTAATATTTCTTGTCACATTGCATCTACAGATGTTAATAAGTTTTTACCTGACGATTACATTGAAGTCAATACAAAGAATAAACCAGAGTGGTGGATAAGAAGGTTTATTTACGGTAGTTTTATGTTTGCTGAGGGGTTGGTATATCCAAATTTTGCTAAATGTATTAGACCGACGCCAACTAAAATAGTCATTCCACCAAAGTATAAAATAATAGCTGCACACGATTACGGACTTCAAGACCCGTCCACTTTCGTGTTTGGTTATATAGATACTGACCGAGGTAAGTTGGTTATTTATAAAGACATCCGAACTAATAACACTTCTGTTAAAGATCTTGCCGACATGTTCAAGGAAGCAGCTAAGGACGTAGGTATAGGTCAGTGGTATACCTCACCAATAATCGATCCGAAGAATAATAAAAGAGATTATGACAAGAAGGACCTTATCACACATTACGCAGAATACGGAGTTAACTTTAAACCTGGTTATATCAATAGAGAAGCTAGGATTTATAGACTTAATGACTACATTGAACAAGGTAGACTAGAAGTCTATGACTGTTGTCAGTACTTAATTCGTGAAATGCGTGAATGTAAATTCAAACCTCGTACTTTGAATGATAAAGGTAATGCGAAGGATGAACCTATTGATAAGAATGACCACAGTATCACACCACTAGAGTGGATTTGTATGGAGCTTCCAGCTGATCCACGCAAACTTTTCCTCACAATGTATGATCAATACGGTAGAAATGTAGAGGAAGAGCGTAAAAAAATGAGTGAAGGAGGCTGGCAACTCGGTAAAAAGTCAGACTTAATCGACTCATTTGAAGATCAAGGTGCTATATATGGCATCGAAGGAGGAGATTTATATGGATAATCTTATATTTTTTGTTCTTGGGTTCCTTATTGCAGTTGTTTTAATAGATAAACCACTACAATTTGTTATCCACAAAAAGAATGAAAACATTGTTCCACAGGTTCCAGATGAAATTATACCTAAAATGTCTGAGGTTATTAAAGAAAATGACGTAGAAGAAGACAAAGTGTACGAGGAAATGGGTAAAATAATGGACAATGTTACAGAAATCTTTGGAGGGAGTGATAGAGAATGACAAAGAAACCCGCTAAAGATATTTATGGGTCTGAAATGTTACCAGAAGGTGTGTGTTTAAACAGTATTAAAGAAAAAATTAAGGATACTAACGCACATTATACAAAGGCAACACAAAGAATGCGTATCTTAGATGGTGCTGATAGAGGAAAAGTGTGGGATGTTGTACGTGCAAAGTTCCCATCTTACCAATTAACACCTGATACTAACTGGGTAAACTATATTAAAGACAATTTAGTTGCTTCAATCTACACTACTGGTAGATACGGAGAGCTAATGCCTAGGTCTGAAGATGATGTTCAGTTATGTATCGAGTTTAATTCAGCAATGGATACGATATGGGCTAATGTTAAAGCAGATTATTACCAAATGCTCGCTGGTGAAAGAGCAGCTCTATTAAATCTAGGTATAACCATGGTCGGATGGGATAAAAATCTAGTTGGAGGTACTAAAAATTACTGGTATAAAGGGGATATAATCTTTAAAAACATAGACCCTATGAAATTTAGAAGAGATCCTTATGCAGATGAGTTCGATAATGCAGAGTTCTGCTATTATTATGATGATTATTCTATGTCTATAATTAAATCTAAGAAATTATATAAGAATAGAATCAACGAACTTATTAAAGCACTAGGTGAAAACTTAGGTGGTTATCAAGCTGAGTCAGAAATAACAGCTGCTACAAGTCGTAAGCAACCTGATGGCTCAAATGATAGTTACCATCGTATCACTTATTACTATGAAATGTATGCGGCTGATACAGAAGAAGGTTATAAGATCTGTGAAGTACATTTATTGGATGACAAGTATGTTCTTTATTGTAAACAAGACTTAAAACCTAGAATGTTTCCATTTGCACTACTATATTGTAACTTGCCTGCTGGAGATCTTGTTGGTTCTTCTGAACCTGCTAAGATTTTTGGTAACTATTTAACATATGATTTGTTAAATTCAATCTATGCTACGTATGCTTATAAAGCACAACGTCCACCTAGATTCGTAAATATACAATCAGGTATAAATATAAGACAATTTGCTAAATATGGTAACGATGCTGATAAGACTTTCCCAGTAAATGGGGATGCTACTACAGCTGTGCATTATGGACAATTCCCACCATTACCTGCAGAGTTGTTACAAATTAAAAATAATATCGGAACTGATATAATGACTGCGTCTGGAATAGATCCTGTTTATACAGGTAAGGACACGGGTTCAATACAAACTACTGGAGGTATGGATGCATTAACAGGTAATACCACAATGCGTGATAATATGAAACTCGCTTTGTATGAACAATACACTCGTAGACTTACAGAGCTAGTTGTTAACAATTTAGTTCAGTTTGGTGATAAGAGAACTTACACAGTTAAAGATCCTATCACACAACAAGTTAAGACAGTTGAATTCGATTTTCCTGCTATCGATGATGATATTAGATTCAGGTATGATATAGATATTCAAACATATCTACCACGTAATAAAGCTAGATTATCTGCAGCTGCTAATATGTTGTTAGAAAAACAAGCTCAATACAAACCTGATCCTGAAATCATAACTGTTGAAGAGTGGTTGCTAATGCAAGATATACCATTCAGAGATTTGATATTTAAACGTATGGGTATTCAAAGAAATACTAGAATAACAGAACAAGTTGCTAAAACTCTTGAAATGTTTGCAGATTTAGTTGAAGGTGGTATGTTACCAGAAGAAGCTGTTGATTCTGTTGCTGCTCAACTACAAGCAGATCAACAACAAACTACATTAGGTAACACTGCAAATCCTGCAGACATACAAGGTTTAGTAGAAGCTGGTTCACCACAAGCTGCCCAAATGGGAGAAGCGGGTAGCATGCCAGCTGAAATGCCAATTATGTAAAGGAGGTAAACCATGATTAAGTTAGCTTATAACAAAGATAAAAACAATTTAGTTTTTATGGTCGATAAGATTGAAAGGGAAGGTATGACAAGTACTGGTATTATTGAAAAATATATTGGTACTCTTGTTGATACAGACACAATGACTAGAACAGAAAACTTTAAAGAATCTGTTTTAGGATTTGATGCTGTGTGGGCTGAATGTCCTACTGCAATCTGCAATCTAATCGATGATGTTAAGAACCAAACTAAGACAGCTACACCAACTACTGCAGCACAAGAAATCACTCCAGATGCTGGATATACTGGATTAAGTAAAGTTACAATAGCTGCTGCTCCAGTGGATGCTGCACAAACAGTAACACTATCTACTTCTGAAGATGTTACTTATGAACCAAGTACTGGTAAAGTTGGACTAGCAAGTGTAACTGTTCCAAGAGTTACAGCTTCTATAGATGCTAATATAGTTGCTGGTAACATTAAAAGTGGTGTTACAATTCTTGGAGTCGAAGGTACATATACAGGTGAATAACATAAATTTTGTAAAAGTCAATACTAAAGTATTGACTTTTTTATTTTCTATTTTTATAATTAAATTAGATAGGCATAGGCTTCCGACAGCCATCTAATGTCGTGTGGTCTATCTACCTCTGAGAACTCGGCAATCTCGTAAGATAGGAGGAAATAAAATGCCAGAAAATATCGATAGTTTGTTATCTGATTTTGGGATAGACCCTAATGCAGGTGCTCAAGATACAACATCAGACGAACAAACAAATAGTGTTGAAGATACAAACTCTACAACTTCTACAGACTCTACAACTTCTACAACCCCTACAACTGAAGATAACGTTACTGACGCTGACTCAGAAACAAATACATCTTCAGATGATAATGAAGAAGATACTAGTTTAGAAGAAGAGTTTAATGAAAGCAACACACAGGCTCAATTAGAGCAGCAAAGAGCGAATCAAGCATTTGCAGCAATGCGTGCTGAAAACTCTAAATACAAAAAATTTATGCAGACTCTTATGCGTGGTTCTAATTTCGATGGTAATGAAGAAGCGTTTATAAAAGCTCTTGAAGATGAAGCTTATAAAAAACAAGCACAGATTCAAGGTCTTGCAGCGAATCCAGAATTACTACGTAAGATGGACCAACAAGAAGAACAAATCAGAGAATTAACACAAGCACAAAGAGATCAAACTCTAATGCTTGGACTTAAAACTCTACAACAAACGCATAACTTAACGGGGAAGGAAGTTGAAGCGTTTGTGCAACGTGCAATCGAAAATAAGATTGACTTATTAGCACCTGGAGTAAACTTCGACACTATCTATAAAGGTATGTTCTTTGATGACATAGTAAACAAAAAGATAGAAGAAGCTAGACAAGGGTGGATAAAACAATCAAACAAAGCCGATTCCGCTGCAAAACCAGATGGTAAGTCTGGTAAAAAGGAACCTACCCCAACAGATGTTAAGACAATGGCAGAGTTCAACAGCCTATTAAATACTGTTTCCAAAGAAATCAAATAAGAGCCGACATGGAAATAAGAATAGGAGGTAGATGTTAATGTTAAATGCTTTAAATCCAGTAGCTGATATTAACAGTTACATAGAATATTTCAATAATCATGGTTATGCTATCAGACCAGAATTATTCTACGATAAGCAATTACTAGATACTATCCGTTTAGATGAAAAGAACTTCGTATTCTACAGATTAGCAAATACTACACCAATCCAAAATAATGCAGCTAAACTACAAATTCGTAGATGGGCTCCATTACAAGCACACACTGTACCATTAGATGAAGGTGTGCCACCATTCAGTGATAAAGGTTCAATGGAAAAGTATGAAATCAATACTTTCTCATATGGACGTTACATGGAATTTACTGATAGAGTAAACTTTGAAGTAATCGATCCAGTTATCGCACATTACACAAAAGAATATTCTATCGTAGCTATGGAAACTTTAGACTTACTAGCAAGAGATGCTTTAGTTACAGTTGCTTCTGCATTCTATGCTGGACAAGTTGCTAACTTCCAAAGCCTAACTTTAGATTGTAAACCAAGTCTTGAAGACTTAAGAGTTATTGCTCTATCAATGAAAAAGCAATTAGTAAAACCTAGAAATGGAAATAGATATCATGTAATCGGTACTCCAGACTTCTACTTTGATATGATCGAAGATAGTCTAGTACAAAAATATATGACTATTAACCAAACTACTAAAGGATTCTATGATGACATGGGACCAATTCCTCCAATGTTCGGACTTGAATTCTATGAAACTATGCATGTAGATAACAGTGGTGAATTCCACGCAACTATTGGAGGTACTGAAGATGACTACTTATTAGTTGCTCGTTTCAATACTTCAACTAGTGAAATGGAATATGGTACTGCTGATGCTACTACTTATAAAGTTGCTAAAGTTGATGGACAAGGAAATCCAGATAATTATGTATATGATTCAAGAACTGGACAAAAAGCTTCTTACATCCCTAACTTAAAACATTGGGATTTAGATGCTTACAATACTGCAGTTGGTGATGGTAATGGTGATTGGTATGAATTAAAAGTAGACAGAGTTTTCGTTCTTGGAGCAGACTGCTTAACTAGAACAGAAATCGCTGGACACGGAAATGCTAAGATGTATGTTAAAGCGTTAGGATCTGCTGGTGTATTAGACCCTATCGATCAAAGACAATCTATCGGATTCAAGATTGACAGTGTAGGATTCGGTTCAACTAGAACTGAAGCAGTAGCAATCTACTACTGTGTACCTTCACAATTAAACGCAGATTTTAATTAATCTGTAATACATAGGAGGAAACATTATGGCTAGTAAAAAAGAAAACATCGATGCTTTCTTAGATGAAATAGTTGAGGAAGCTGCTGTAGAAAAGGTTGAAAAGAGTAAACCAAAACTTTCTACAGAAGCTAAACATGAACATAATTTCAATAAGACGGAAGCTAAACGTAAAGGTTTAGTTAATAAATATCGTCAAGAACCTAAGGTGGCTATAAGTATATCACCGTTCTATGCACCTTATTTAGGTAATGTCGTAAGACAAATAGTTAATGGTATAGTGGTTGATGTACCTTGCGATGGTCAAACTTACTATATAAACGAGACTCATGCTTCACACATTATAACTAAAATTAAAAGAGTGGATGCTATGATATCTCGTCAGAACAAAGCTGGAGATGTCAAAAACAATTTTGAATATTCTCCTGGTCAATTACATATTTAAAAACTTAAGGACAGGAGTTAACGCTTCTGTCCTATTTTATTTATAAAGGAGGTAAAATATGCGAATCAAAAAATTAGTAGATACAATAAACCGTACTTATGTAATGTCAGAATATCTAAGACAGCCTGATGTTTATTATTATATGGATAGAGTAATAGATGATATTAATGAACAGTTACAGTCTTGTTATCCTACTTTTTCAGAATGGGAAGATTATGTAGAAGAGTATAATAAACAATTTGGTCCATTACCTGAACCTGAAGAAGCACATGAAGATTGTCCTCCAGGACAACCACACATGCCTGAGTTCCCAGGACACATACATAAACCAACACCGCCAGCACACCATATACATCACTTTCCACCAAGAAAACCTAAAGACAGAACTGTATATGATGTAATACCTGATAAGTATCTACGTAGTGTTGTTGCATTAGGTGCTGCTTTATACTTCTTTGAAAATGATGAAGAGGGTGAACAAATAGCTCTTGATTATCAACAAAGATACCAACAACAATTATTCTATATGGTTAGAGATTTTCATGCACTTGTTCCACCTGAATTCCAAAATAATACTGGTGGTTTTATAGATTTCTCATATGAACGTGAACGTGGTCCTTTAGGATTACATCCGAGAGGAGTGGTTATGCGTGGCAAAGACAACGAAGTTCTATAGATTACGTGCTCGTAATGTACGTTACTCCACTAAATTACAAAGCTTGTCTCGTGGTATGTATTTAACAGATCAAAACATGCCTGAAGGATATGCTAAAGTACTTGTAAATTATGATCTAGATGATACAGGTGCTTGTATAAAAACTAGAAAAGGACGTTCTCTACATAAAGCTATTGGTTATTTAGGTAATCATAAACTTGGTAGAATGCATATTACAGATTACATTTATACTTATGATGACAGTGAAGAAGAAATAATAGATATAAAAGATCTTATAATGAGCTTTGGTTACTATGGAAAAATAAAAGACTTCTTACCTGAATCACAATTAGTAGTCCCTGAAGAAAATGATATTCCTTATTTTGTTTCTAAAATAGATATAACAAGAGATACGAATGTTTATGAATGGGTTGAGGATGAACCTGAAGAACCTGGCGAAGGTGAAGAACCTGAGGAACCAGGTGAAGGTGAAGAAACTCCTGTAACAGGTGAATGGGTAATTGTAGAAGAAGGCGAAATATTTGAAGATCAAATTGAAAACGCTTGGGCTTTATATTGTAATAAAGGGGCTGAATCTTTTAATAAAGTACATAACAGAGATATTGGTTTTATAACAGCAAGAACTGTTAAGAATGCTTATGTCTTTGATAAAAAACTTAAAGGAGATTTAGGTTTACCAATAAGTGCTGTTATGAATAATGAAGTGTATGCTTTTTCAGCAAGTCCTGTAAGAGCTACAATATATGATTCCAATTCAGACCGTGATACGTTTGATAGCGTTGGTGATATTGAATTAACAAAACTTAAATTAGTTCATAAAGAACATGAAGATATTATAAAACGTTTTCCAATAGAACCTAGAAAACTAAACCCAACAGAAGTAAATACAAGTGGTTGGAATATTTTATCTAAATCACCTTATTTACTTGAGGATGAATCTGGTGGAGCACCTAGATTATTAGGTCTTATTCTTTATGAAGACTCTGATAGTGATATGCCTATACTTAATCCTACCGTTGGTAAGAATTATTCTATACGTGCTTATTATCAATATCAAACATCTGGTGCTACTTATCAATATAAAGTTGAAACAATGGATGCTACAAAAACAAATGGTTCTTATACCACTGTTAAAGATTGGACTAATTTTACAGCAGGTAGTGCTTTATGGATTGCAATAACATTGGCTTATGAGCACACTTCTGTACGTGTATCTATACGTGAATCAGGACAAACAACAACACAAAGTGTATTACCACATACCTTTGACTGTGGTATAAATGAATATTCTAAATTCGAAAACAAAGAATTTGATTTAAGTACAGCAAAAGGTATGGTTAGTTGGATGGGTTGTTTAGGAGTGTACGGAGTTAAAGGTGCAGAAGATACAATTTTCTTTTCAGATATTGAAGATCCTAGTTATTTTCCATATCCTAACAACACTGTAATGTTTGATAATGAAATACTTGCTGTACACAATTACCTTGATATGTTATTAGTTATAACTACAGACAGTATTGTTGTTGTTACAGTAGGAGAAACTATAGCTAAGTGTACACAAAGAAGAGTAATGTCAAATATCTTTATACCTGAAGTTGATGCAGTAAATGCTATCGTGCTTAAAGATCAAATATTCTTTAAAACAGATACGCAGTTTTATGTATTAAAACCTAATAAATACACTTCTGATGCTACAGATCTAAAGAACTTTACAAACTCCACAGCTATTGCTAATTACACTATACACTTTACAGAAGAAACTCTTAAGATATTAAATAGAACCTTTAGACCTATAACTAATATGGAGTCAAAAAGATACAGAAAAATTGTACATTTTACTGACTTTGATGTAATCAATATAGAAAGTGCAGTAAAAAATGAAGAAGTACATTATGTTTATACTATAGAACCAAAGATAAAAATAGATGAAGATACTGTAAATACTTATGGATATCTTAATATACATTTAGTATATAATACAGTTACAAGAAGTTATAGATTATATCTTATAGGCGTAGGTGATGAGAATGTTTCTCATACTTCTAAACTATATAGAAATAAACAATCTGGTGCTTTTTATGAAGTTATACCTTTCAACTCAAGTGATAATGTAGATTCAGATATACTTATAGTTAAAGAAGATCTAGATGGTCGTGATGATAATATAATATATAATGAAAGAGTCTTAACAGAGTATTATAATAACTATGCTTACTTTGATACAGGTAATGTAGAAATAGATGATACTTATAATAAACGTTTTAGAGAATTACAAATGAATATTATAAATAGAGAAAATAGTAAAATAAGATTTTATACAGATGTAAAAGTTGATGGTAAATTAAATGTTACTTCAACACGTTATGAAGTAGAAACTGTATTAAATCCTGATGATCCTGACTATGGTCTTGTATATGTAATACCTACAGAAGTAGATGATTTAGATACAATGATGGTTGCTTATGGTAATACAACTCTTGAAGATGAAGAGTCAGAGTTAACAAAATACTGGGAAATAGATTTGTCGGCATTCCCAGATTTAGATACAGCGACAATAAAATTAAAACTTTATGGAAAAGGTAGACGTGCTGCATTCCAAGCACTTTGTACAGATTTAAAGAACTATGAACTTAGTACTTTTGTATGGGTGTATAGAATAATGAACGTCAGATAAGGAGGTAATTATGTTATATTATATTCCAAAATATGTAAGACAAGATTCTGATTTAGCATATGGTGAAAAAGTAACACATGAGAATTATAATGAGAAACTTAATCTTAACACTACACAAGGTGATTATAATACTGAAGTTCTTAATGCTTTATTTAATAATGAAGATATAAGTTCTACTTACCATATACCTTATATAGATAATATACTTACAGGACATGATGAACGTATAACTACAGCTGAACATGATATAGATGCTTTAGAAGAAAATTACGAAGACTTTAGAGAAGATTTTTCAGGTCTTTCTGATACTGTAGATTCTATTGTAGAAGGTGGTACTGTTGTTAAATATGCAGATTATGCTAATCATTTAGCTAGTGCTCTTACTGCTGGTCCTTCTAAGTATTACGGTACTGATGAACAAGGTGTTATAGGTTTTAGAGATTTACCTGAATTCATATATGCAGAAGAGTTACAACATGTTGCAAGTGTTGAAGGTATTTACTTTACTCCTATGTTAAACTCAGTAGCAGAAGCTATGCTTACAGAAGAAGTAAGAACAAAACTAAATAGACAAGCTGTTGTAGATTATGATTATCTTGAACACAGACCTAGTATAAATAATGTATTACTTACTGGTAATAAATCTTTAATAGATTTAGGTATTCAAACAGTTGGTAATTATATTACAGATTCGAGTTTAGCTAGTACTCTTGCTAATTATTACACTTCAGCACAAGCTGATGCAGCTATAAATACTGCTGTAGATGATATGGCTACAATAACTTGGGTTAATAGTACACTTGCTGATTATGCTACATTACCATATGCACAATCTATAGCAACTACAGCAAATGCTGCAGCTAGAGTACAAGTGGGTAGTGCATGGAGTGGAACACCAAAACAAGGTGACGTTCTTATAACAGTGTAGGTGTTTAGCTTATGGGAAGATATGATAAAATAAAGGTATATAGCGGAGGTGCTTGGAAAAGCCCTAAACAAATAAAAGTATATACAGGAACTAAATGGGAAGATTTAGGTACTTACGATAGTGCTAATACAAAGACGTTGAAAGTATGTAAAAACAATTCTTTTGTAAGAGCAACGCTTAATAAAAAAGTAACTACAGAAGTAACTGATCGTTATGCAACAGGTTCTTTCAGTTTAAAACCTGCTTCAGGATTCTGTAGATGTCCTGATTCATCTTATAATGATGAACATAACTGGTACTTTAAAGTAGGCTCTATAAAGAAAACAGCATCTGGAGATAAGAGAATATTTTATTGTGGTGCTAATGATAATTATGTAAGCATATATTGGTTAAGCAACGGCAAGATAAGAGTCCGTACTTGTTGGAACGGTTCGTACACAGATCTTACAAGTTCCAATGCTGTAGGTTTAAACACAGCTGTTAATTTACAAGTATATTCAAATAAAGGTAGCTATAAGACTTACATTAAATTCAATGGTACAACTACATCTAAAAATCAATATGAGACTTTTATGTTTAATAATGCTACAAATACTGTAGGCGACTCTGGTATAGAGTTCAGAGGAACTTTAAGTGCTGCTGGTTGTAGTTATAGTAAAGACTATTCTGTTAGTTTTAATGTTAGTACTGCATCAGCTGCAGATGGTTCTCATACAAAAATAAACCATAAAGAAACAACTAGACAAGTTGTCTCTTGGGTATAGAAAGGAGAGATTAATATGGCTTTATATCCTATACGTATATTAAAAGATAAAAACATGCATCCATTTTTTCCATTTAATACTCTAGAATCTGTTTTAGTAGATGGTACTAATCTGACATTAGTAGATGTGTTAAATAATATTTATACTAAACCTGAAGTAAATACCATGTTTGCTACAGAGCTAAGTAAATTCTCAGTATATAATAGCGTTGCTGATCTTCCTGAGACAGCTAGAGAAGGAGCTGTTGCTGCTGTAGATAATAATGATGACTATAGATTATACATGTATTATGAAAGTGCGTGGCACGGTTTAACAATGAATGGAGACGTAGGTCCTTATTACACGCCTTCTGTTGATACTGAAGGAAATATATCTTGGACTAATAACGGAGGGTTGGTTAATCCAACAACAAGAAATATAAAAGGACCTCAAGGAGAACGCGGTCCTGTAGGTCCACAAGGACCACAAGGTGATCCGTTTACTGTTAAAAAGACCTATTCTTCTGTAGCTGCTATGCAAGCAGACTTTAATAATATGAATGTTGGCGATTATGTAATGATTGCTACAAGTGTAGATATTGAAGATAATGCTAAACTATATGTTAGAGGTGAAACAGAATGGTTATTTATAACAGACTTTAGTGGTGCTCAAGGTATCCAAGGTCCTCAAGGTCCTCAAGGTATACAAGGTATTCAAGGTCCGCAAGGAGAAACAGGTCCTCAAGGTGAGACTGGACCTCAAGGTATTCAAGGACCTCAAGGTATTCAAGGACCTACGGGTGAAACAGGACCACAAGGTGCTACGGGACCACAAGGACCTAAAGGTGATAAAGGGGATATGGGTAACTTGTTTGAAGTTAACATTACTAACTATCCACAAGACGCACCTTTAAATATGGATAATCTAACACCAGGAACTTTATTAGTAAATGCAGTACCTAGTTCAGATAATGGTTATATACAAAGTGGTAATACTATTGCTAAATTCCCAATGTATCGTTCTGAAAGAAGTATAATGCAATATTTAGGTAATAATAGTGTAGGTACAACTAAATGGTTCTATTGTTTAGGTTGGAATAATAATTTTAATTCATCAAGTAATCCCAACTCTTTAGATTATTATTTTACTATAATTACTGTAACATCAAGTGGAGCTAATTCTAGTTCTTATACAGGTTCTTTACGTCGCGATGCTCTTAGTAGTGGTGGTACTCAAAATATTACAGGTATCTTTAAATTTAATAATTACTTACCACAGTCTACAATAGTACCAACAGCTGATAATCATTTAACTAATAAAGCATATGTTGATTCATTAGCTTCACAAGTTTCTGTAATGCCTACACCTAGTGCGACATTACTAGATAGAATTGTACAATATGTAGGACCTACTACATCTATAGCACCAATATACACTAATGGTTGTTTCTATAAATGCGTAAGTGATGGAGAATCAACACCAACATATAGTTGGACAGCTTTATCTATTATAGATGTTTCTGGTAAAGAAGATAAAACAAATAAAGTAACAAGTATTTCTAGTAGCTCTACTAATACAGAATACCCTTCAGCAAAAGCAGTGTGGGATTTATTCAACAGTATAACTGATGCTACTAATATACAATATTAGGAGGTGTTGTTATGGCAAAAGTTTTAATAGAAGAACAAAATCTTTCTGATATTGCTGCTAGTATTAGGTCTAAAAATGGAACAGAAACAACTTATAAACCTGGACAAATGGCTACAGCTATAGAAGCTATAGACACAGTTAATAATCAAAATAAAACAGTTTCATCAGACGGTACTTATACAGCAGATTCTGGTTATACAGGTTTAGGTGAAGTTGTAGTATCCACAGGTGCTGCTGGTTATAAACAAACAGCAACTAATTGGGGTAATGCTATCGCTAAGATGTCTTACTATTTAGCAGGTAACTGGGGAGAACCAGAACCTCATACTTATACTTATGAAGAATTACAAGCACTTGCTCCTCAAGCTTCTCAAACAGTAACAGAAGGTATTACAGATGTACAAACTGCCAAGTATAAATTAAATCAAATAATTGGAGCAATAGCACAAAGAGGTGTAATGCCTTATCCTGTTCCACAATTACAAGGAGATAGGATTCAAAAGTTTGTTGATGCAATTATTTCACAAGTAAACCCATCAACACAACTAGAAGCTAAACAAGTAACTGTATCTCAAAGTGGTACAACTACAGTAACACCGACAAGTGGTAAATATGGTTTGCGTAGTGTAGAAGTAACAGCTTCTTTTACTCCAAATACAGAAACAAAAACTGTAAACATAAGTACTAATGGTACAACAACAGTAAATAAAAGTTCTAATAAAGACGGTATGACAAGTGTTGAAATAAACACTAATGTTCAACCGGATCTTGAAACAAAAACAGTAACAATAACTGAAAACGGTACTACAACAATAACACCAACAACAGGGAAAGATGGAATGAGTAGTGTTGAAGTAACAGCTGATGTTGAAACAGATTTAACACAATATTTTGGTGGTACTGTAAGAGAAGCTCAATCTTTTGCACAAATGCATGGTTGGGTAAGTTATATTACAGATCTTTACGATGGTGAAACAACACCACAAGGTACAGATTGTAGTAGTACTTTTTTAAACCTACCAAATACTGTTACGAAAATACCTGTTCTAACAAACACAAATAATGTTACATCGTTTCGACAATGTTATGCTTATGCTGTTAGTGATAGCAGGCATGTTACTGAGGCTGCATTCAATAAAGCAATAAGCAAATTAAATACTTCCTCCGCACGTGAATTACAATATATGTTCGCCAATAATACTGTTTTAACAACATTAGATGCAAGTAAAATAACTTTAGAAAGTGCAACAAATATACAAAACATGTTTTATAATTGTTACAAACTTGCAGTTTTAGATATTTCAGGAATGGATTTTTCTAATGTTACAACATTCGACAATATGTTCAATCAATGTGGTACTCGCTGTTTACAATCTGATGGTGCCTATGCTGATGGTATCCCATATATTTATGTAAAAGATACAGCTGCTCAAAATTGGATATTAAATAGTGCAAACGGGCATTATAATAGTTGGTCAACAAATAATGTTGTTGTAAAACAATAGATAAACATGGGGTTGATATATGCGTGATATTACAAAATTAATGATAGCAAAATATAAATTGCTAGAACTTAAGTATGACTTTATGGGGTACGAGTTTAATAAAGAAAAAGAGTTATCTTTTCATCATTTAATTGTACCTCATAGGTTGTGTAAAGTATTAAATGTAGAAGACGACGGATACACTATACAAAATGGTGCTATCCTCAAACAGTCTACCGCACATAATTATCTTCATATAGTTGAAAGATATGATAAAGAACTGTTTGATGGCATTACTGCTATAATGGTTGGGGAGAACTTACAAGGTTATTTAGATCTTAATAGTATAAAAAGAATAGATGATATCTTAAAATACTTTGAAAGGGAATATTGTGGTGCTAGAACTAAAACAGGAAAACCCTTAATCAAAGAAGAATATACAAAAAGATTGGTTAGGAGGTTATAAAAAATGATTACAAACATTGTTAACTACGTTATCACTTTAGTTATCGGTGCTTTATTTACATATACTGTGCAATTATTAAAAAGTATAAATCTGAAATTTAAAAATATGGAACTATCACATCAAAACTTACTTAGAAATAATGTTGTACGTATTTATTATAATTATAAAAAGGATAAAAAAATTCCTTATTATGATAAAGAAGTTGTAAATATGAGTGGTGATGCTTATAGATTAAATGGTGGAAACTCATTTGTTGAAGATTTGATAAAAGAAATAAACACATGGGAGGTAATATAATGAAAGAAAGACTCGCTAAATTAATAGACTTTAAAAGTATATTGACTTTAGCTCTAACAGCATCTCTTATTGTAGGCTTTTTTAAAAACATGATTACAGCTGAAGTCTTTGTACCATTTGTTTCTATGACTTTTACATTCTATTTTGCAAAAAATAAAAAAGAGGAGGAATGAAATATGAAAGACTTACAAAATACTTTTAATGAGGATTCAATAGATGTCCTTGTTGAGGAAGGAGATGTTGAAAATGTCGTTTGTGATGAGAACGAGTAAACCTAGTGGTAATAAATTTTATATTACTAAAAGTAAAGGAGGTTACTCACTATGTGTAATAGGTTCACCTACTGATAAAAATGCAAATGTACTCGCAAATTGTGTTGGGTATAGTTGTGGACGCTTTAATGAGATCATAGGTAAAATGAAATACCCTACATTAAATTGTAATGCAGAAAACTTTATAGAACGTGCTAAAAACTTAGGATTAAGAATTAGTAAAACCCCTACACTTGGTGGTATAATGGTATGGCAAAAGGGTGCATCTTTGTCAGGAAATGACGGAGCAGGACATGTCGCTATTGTAGAAAGAATAAATAATAGTAATAGTATCTATACAAGTGAAAGTGGTTGGGGAGGACCAACATTCTTTAATGCAACTAGAACAAATAACAATGGTCGCTGGGGTATGGCGAGTGGTTATAAATTCAGAGGTTGTATAATAAATCCTGCTGTAAAACCTGCACCAACTCCTGTAGTACCTACTGTTGGAGATTATGTTACATTAGATGTAATGAAAGTAAGATCCGGACCAGGTACTAAATACAAACAAAAGAAAGTTAAAGAACTTACACCTGATGGTAAAAAGAATGCCACATCTACTAGAGCTAATGCTTATGCTTGTTATAAAAAAGGAACTGTATTTACAGCTTTAAAAATAGAAAAGAATAATAATGAGTATTGGGCTAAGACACCAAGTGGTTATATATGCATACAGATGGGTAAAGAAATTTACTGCAAAAAGAAATAGAAAGGAGTATGATATAAATGGGACTTATAGATTCAGTTATAAATTATTTTACTGGAGGTAATAATAAAAGCAACAAGAGTAGCGATATAAAAATGAAAACAACTTATATGTCTGCTAGTAATAAAGAATATAATATTTATAAAGAAAATAAATCTGGTAGATATTATATAAACTCTGGTGGTAAAAAATATTACTTTGAAAATCCAAACGCTATAAAAATAATAAACCAAAATAAAGCATGGTGTATTTCAAAACAGACATATGAAAAAACAAATAATACAAAAAATACTAGTAAAACCAGTTCCACTAAATCTTATAGTAGTTCAGGTGGAGGCGGTGGCGGTGGCTACGGCGGCTATTCCGGCGGTTACGGTGGCGGTGGTGGTTCTGATGATTACGAAAGACTTATTAAAGAATATCGTAAATTAATAGATAAACTACAAAAACCTAAAGTATGGACTGCTAAAGAACTTGCTAAAAAATTTAATATATCAGATAAATATAACATGCAATACTGGTTAAAAACATATAATGATGCTACTAATAAATATTATAAAGATGCTATAGCAGAACAAGGAAAAATAAATCAAGATGCCGAATTAAGTAATTCTTTATACGCTAGTACGTTATTAAAAAATTATCTTAATGGCTATCTTAATGCAGCTCCTACAGCCGTAGGTAGAGGTACTATTGCTGCTAATGCTCTTAATTCTATGTTAGGTGCAGATAAAGCAAATGAAGAAGCTGCTACTAACTTAGCAAGTATTATAGAATCATATAGAGAAAAATGGAATGCAGAAAAAGAACAAAATAAAGTTCTTGCTCGTGAAAGATATAATGATATAGGTAAGTGGCTTTTGGAAAGAGGCGTTAATGTTAATACAGCTGAAGTACAAAACTATATAAATACAATGAATGCTTATGATACTGCTTATAGTGGTATACGTAATGCACAAAATAACTTAGCAAGTACTGCTGCAGCGGCATATCAAAATAATGTAAATGCTGCACTTGCTGCTAACTCAGCTTCTGCTTCATCTTCTAGTGATGACTTCTTAAGAAGAGCATACCAAATGTATTATTCGGGTGAACGTGATCCTTGGCAACAAGCTTATAATAATGTTAACAAAGATGTATCTAATTATTATACAAGTAATTCAAGTTCTAATTAGAAAGGAAGTGATTTAATATGTTTTCAACAGCACTAGGTATAATTGGTGCAATAGGTGTTGCAGCAGGTAGTGGTCTTATAACATACGGTGCTTTAGCATTAAACGACCAACAAAAACGAAAAGTATATAATTCTTTATCTTCTTCAGAAAATAAATTACGTACATGGTCTAACTCAAACAGTAATGCTGAATTCAATGCATATCTTAGAGATTCCATGAATATGGGTTATATAGATGGGAACACTTATAAAAACTCATTAAATGCCTACAATAAACTAAGAAATAATAATTATAAATTTAGTGCGTTAAATAAGACAGAAGCACAATCGTTAACACAACTCTATAATTCCCTTTATAAAAATGATGCTAACTTTAAATCACAATGGGATAAAGAGTATTCCAAAATGACTGATGAAGAAAAAATAGATTGGTTGTTTGGTGGTGGTGCTGGAACTAGTGGTGGTGTAGCAATACCCGCTCCTGCTTATTTAGATACTTCTTTTAGTAGATACCAAAAGAAAGTAGCTCCTTTAAAATTCTATTCTAATAAAGAACTTGCAAAATTATATGATTTAGATTATAACTTCGATAACATTAAAAAAGATTATGATGCTGCTGCCCAAGCTAATGTAGATTATACTTCTTGGCTTTCAGATTTACTTGCTAACAATGGGGAAAGAAACAACGTTTATGGACAAACTTCTTATTTAGATGCTATAAGAAATATTAAAAACCAAGCTGTACAAAAAGGAATGTCCAATGGTGCTAAAGCTGCTGCAGAAGTTTTAGCTAATAATGAAGCAGTACAAAATAAAGTAACTGCTAATACAGATGTAGCAACACAACGTTTTGAAGCAATGAATGATGCTCTCAAAGATCGTGCTCAAACATCTATTAAAGCATACGATATGTTTGATGATTTAGCACAAGCTTTATCTTCAGCAGGTGTTTCGTTATATGCTAATGATGTAAACAGACGTGGACAAGATCTACTAACAAATGCAAACATCTTATCTGCAGATGAAAACCTAAGATCAAATAGAATGGCTCAAAATAATTTAATGGCTTCTATTTATAACAGTGCTCTTGCACAAAGTCGTGCAGCTAGTGCAGCTGCAAACAGTGCTTTAAGTGAAGCAGAAAGATACTTCAGAGATATATCTCTACCTGCAAATGGAAACAATTTCCAAAAAGCACTTAGTGATTATATAGGTCTTGCTTATACACAAAGTACTGGCTTCAGAGATAATTTAGAAAAATGGGGATCGGTGGTGAATAAATAATGGCTCGTGTATCTTATATGCCTGATGTTAATTATATGAAACCTGTTAGTTTTATGTCTGATGTACGACCTATGTCTAATGTTTCGGGGTTACAAGATGTAACCCCTTTAAACAATGCAGGAAAAACTAAACAGTATAAACCAAGATTATATGTGTTTAAAGATACTAAACCTATTGAAAAAGCAAACTCTTTATTAGATGTAATACTTTCAAAACAACAAAGAGATGTTTTATTAGAAGAACAAGGTTTAGGCGGTCTTCCAGAAATACCATTAATAAGTCCTGTAATAGGTACAGTAGCTTTATTAGATGATAAGTATGTAGATCCTATAAAAGCATATGCTCGTGGTGAACAAGACCTTGGACAAACAGCTAAAGAAATAGGTTTAAATACTTTAACAGAACTTTCTGAAACACCTGATATTCTTAGTAATATCGTTAAATCACAATTCGAATCTGCTGGTGGAGAGCCTGGTTTTGATTCTTTAGTTAGTGCATTAGGTCTTGATGGAGAACGTAAAGTATATAACTTTGATACAGGTAATACTGCTTTAGATATATTTTATGAAATAATAGCAGATCCAATAACATGGGTTACTTTAGGAGCTGGTATTGTAGAGACTGGTTCTAAAGCTATGATTAAATCAGGAACAGAAGTAGCTATAGATCAAACAGCAAAGAATTTATCTAAACAAGCAACTAAAGATTTAGCAAAAGCTGTTACTAAAACAGTTGTTAAAGAAGGCTCAGAAGCAACTTTTGAAAACGTACTTAAAAATGTAAATCGTAGAAGTCTTAAAGAAATTACAGAAAAAAGTATAGTAAAAACAGGCTCTGAATTATTACAAGATGTTGCAAGATCAAAAGGTTATAAGGTATATAGAGCTGCTAACCTACTTAAAGAAGGTGTTGAAGGTGCTGAACGTGCTTATTTAAAAGGTATGTTTTATATGACACCGTTAGGAATACCTGCTAAATATGGTTCACGTGCATTAAAATCTACAGCTAATCATATTTATAATAGTATTATTAAAAACTTAAAAGAATATGATTTAAGTAAAGATTTTGTATCTAAAACCTCAGTATTTAAAGAGTTTGTTGAAGACGCAATGTTAAAAAATCAAGCTATAAATGAAAGTATTTTTAAAAACAATAAAACTCTTTTAGAGAAAATAGGTTTAAATGAAATTAGTATACAAGAACATTTTTATAGAATGGCTAAAAACTTTGAAAATAAATATAAAAAAGATTTCTTAGAAAGTATTACAGCTGATAACAAAGACCTTACAAAAGAGTTTATAAACTATTTACAAAATAATGTACCTTCATTTAAAGCTGCTTATGCTGATAATAAATTTGTAAGAGAAAGTATTGAAGACGGTACATTTCAACAGTTAACAGATGTTGTAAGTATTGCACCTGCTGAAATACTAAGAGCAGAAAGACTTCTTTCTAAAGAATATAAGCAAGCTTCTTTAAATACTATGCGTAAATATATACAAGATAACCAAGGAAAACTTGAAAACGTTTATAAATATGTTGATGAACAATTTCTTGTACACAACGGTAAGCACTATGGTTTAGATAAATTAGATAATTATCTTGCAGATCTACTTACAGATGCTAATGTAGACAGAGCGTATAAAGAAAGAGTTGCAGATTTTTTACACAGCGTTGGTATAAATAGAAAGAACGCTTCTGGTGTTTCTAAAATAATTAAATCTCAAATAAAAGATAAAGATACTGCAATTAAAAAACTTTTAAATAAAACTGTTAGTGATTCTAATGTATTAGATTTTAAAAGTTACAATAAAATGATTACTAAAAATAATAATCGTATTAAAAAAGAGACAGGCAGTGCTTTAAATAAAATCTGGAAAGAAGATATACCTAATTACAGTGTTACAAAGTATAAAGAAATAATGGAAAGCAGTATAACAAATATCGAAGATGCTGTAAATAGAATACAAAATAATGTAGATGTACAACGTTCAATAAATTATATAAGAAATAATATACGTTTACAAGATTTACCTGAATTAAAAAATTATACAGAGCATGCAGAAAATTATGTACGTGTTATTTATGATGAACAAAATAAAAAAGCTATTAAAAAAGAAGCATTAGCTGTTGAAAAATTCTTAAAGAAGACAGATCGTATAATATCTAAACTAGATAAAGATCCTAGTCTTGCTTTTGATATACCTAACTGGTATAACACCTTAGATGAAACATTAAAATCTTTAGAAAGAGTACAAGTACTTATAAAAAATAATCCATCTCCTTATTCTGTTAAACTATCTCGTGATTTACAAAAAATACACGAGGTCTTAGAAGTATTTACAAAACAAAATATCGAAGATGATCTTGCTAATTATGTTGATAATGTAAAAGGCATGGTGCAAGGACAATTATCACACCAAGGTATGTTCACTGTTATTAATCAACACGTAAATTTAACAAGTGATGAAGCACTCAAACCTATATTAGACCAGTTAGCAAATAAAGATTCAGTATATAGACAAAAAATAATACCTGATCTAGTTGAAGCTTTCAATACAGCAGACATGCCAGACATGGCTGCAAGATTAAACAAAGTAGTAGGACAAATAGATACAGTAACAAATTTAAATGTTTTATTATCTACAGATTTAGCACTTCCTTTTAAACTAAGTAATAGAACACAGCAAACATTACGTAATATTTTATTTGATACTATAGAAAATCATAAGTCATATACTATTGTAGATATATTATCTGATGAAACAACAAGACAAGGTTATAAAGATTGGAAAGCAGGCATGCAACCAAAACATTATAAGGATATTTTATTAGATAGTTTAGATTATAGCATAGAAAACACAAGAACAGTGTTAGATTTAATACAACATGATGTACCAGACTTAAATAAAAAATACGTTATGTCTGAAATAAAAACATGTATGCATAATATGTTAGATAACTACATTTATGAACAATCTAAAATTGGAAAGTATGTTGAAAACGTGTCTTTATCTACACTTTATGATAGAGATACAATAGAGATGTTAGACTTAACACTTAAAACACGTTATGACTTAGCAAGAAATACTAAAGTAAGTGTTGAATTATTAAATGAATTCGATACTGTTTCACGTGATTTCTATAAATTAAGTCAAGCAATACAATTAGGTATAGACGATATACAAAAAATAAATAAAAAACTTGCTATACCTTTAGACTCTTATGAAGCTACAAAAATGTTAAGACGTTTAGGACAACAATATAATTTATATTCAGGTTCTGTAGAATCTGGTATGTTTGCTGCTAAGTATATGATAGAACGTTCTTATAAATATAGAGATAAAATAACAGGAGAACTTAAAGAACATATAGGTTTTGAAGAAATGTTTAAATTAACTCCAGAAGCTATACAAGGAAGTAATGAAGAGTTCTTAATGTTATCTGATAAACTATGGGCTTACAGAGATTTATTACATGAAGAATATAAATATGAAAAAGATTATATAGAAAGATTAAGAGAAGTACTTACACAAACATACTCTAGAAAAAATGCATTGTTCGCACCTAAAAACCCAAGGGCATATTTTAATTCCTTAGGGGAAGAACAATTATTAGCTTGGGAAGTAGTTACAAAAAGTAATTTAAGTATGAATAACAAAGCAAACTTTGCTTTAAACTTAAGATTACACAGACAAAAAGAAGCATTTGAAAGATACTCTGTGTCTGATTATATTGCAAAATATGAAGAAGCTTTTCGTAATACTGGTTTTTCAGATGAGAATGTAATAGGTCATTTATCTAGTATTGCTCGTACTTCAAATGCTGTTGAATATGCTAACAGAGTAATAGATGCAAATCTAATGACAACATTACATAGCTTAGACGATCTAGGTAAACACTCTGATGATGTTGTAGAGTTCTTAAGAAAAGACGTTGCAGATCAAGATTATATTACACGTACTATTGTAGATATACAAAACCAAAACGCTATTAAACAAGACTTTGGTATTTATGGTAACCCTGATGATCTTAAAAAATTAGCAGGCGTTTCATATGGATATGAAGAAGTATTAGACGTAAATGATTTTATGCAATACGCAGAACGTTCTTCTAACATGGCTTTAAATATAGCAAACATGGATATTGAAGAACTCGCAACACACATATACAGACAGACAGACGGTGCTCTTATATTTCATAATTCAAAAATAACTAAAACATTACATGCAGACGGCTCTGTAACTTGGGATGCATTACCTGAGGTCTTTAATTTTACTAAAGAAGAACTACAAGAACATGGTCTTAAAATGCAAAAGATTACAGATGAACATGGAGATTGGTATTTCATAAGACTAACTGATAATAGAATTCATAATAAAATACCTAAGTATAGTTTTAACACAGTATCACATAAAGACGTACAAAAACGATACACTGATTTAATAGATAAATACAGGTGGCGTCTTAATATGTGGGAAGAAGATGTACCATCAGATTTAATTAAAGTAGAAACAATTAACGAAGACACTTGGAACAATATGATAAAAGAACATATTGACTTCTTTGGAGACTTAGAAGAACAAAAATTGTATCAAAAATTGACTCCTCAAGGTCATTCTATGTTTTTTAATAAAAGTTTTTCAAGAGTAAACTTCTCTGTAATAGGTGGTGCAGACACTTTTAATCTATGGAATATGAAGTATTCAAAAGATTTTATACCACGTAGTCAACAAATGTCTCGTAACACACTTGCTGGTCTTACTGCAATAGTTAATAGAACAAATAAGATAAAGAAATATCTATCACTATTCTTTAACAATGATTATTCTTTAGATAACCCACTGTTCACCAAGATGTTTAGTGAAGCAAACAGCTCTGAAATAAAAAAGTTTTTTGAACAAGGTAAATATAAAGTTGCTCTTTTACGTGCAGACACACAGGGTATGCCTAAAGTACATGAGTACTACGTAACTAGTAAACGTTCTTTAAACAATGCAATTAAAGAAGGTGGTATCTTAGTACCTCGTGAAACATTTAATGCTATGAAAAACATAGTAAACAGTAGAAAAATGACTAATAATCTTTTAGATGTGTACCGTCGTATAGTACCAAGTACTTACAAATCTATGTATTTATTCACAGCAGGTTTCCCTTTCCGTAATGCTTTCGATACTTTAATTTATAAAAACGCAAACGAACTTGGTGGCATAACTGCAATACCAAGCGTGTTCAAATACGAACGAGAAGCCTCAAAAGCTCTTGAATTACACAACAAAATACAACAGGAAGTATTTTCTATTACCGGTGGTGAAACGTACAATAAAGACGTGCTTCTTGAGGTCTTAAGCAAACATACTAAAGATGAAGCTGAAGTATTTTTCTTAACAGATTTATTTATTAATTCAGATGCGAGTGGTGGTTTCTCAAGATCTCTTAGTACTTGGTTAGAAGATTATAATAAAAACCATACAGATGATATAAGGAAATTTTGGGAACGTGTTTACGAAGATGATATTCTTTATGCACATACAAAAACATATCCTTGGACACCGAATATCAAAGCACATCCTTTAAATCCTTTAGCCCGTATGCGTGATCTTAATGACCATATAGAACAAACAGGACGTATGGCATTATTCTTAGCATCTGTAGATTCCGGTTTACCTATAAACGATTCTATTCTACGTGTAATAAAAACACATTTCGATTATAATAGTAGAAGTTCTTTAATGGAAATTTGTGAAAGATTGTTCTGGTTTTCTACATTCCCTATTAACAACTTTAATTATTATGTTAATGGTGGTTTAACTAAATCTCCTACAATGTTTAAGTTGTTAATGGATACTCAAACAGCTAGCTGGAACAATGGTGAATATACCTATGAAGAATTAAAGAAAACAAATTTCTTAGCCTATCATGCTCTTACAGGAAATATAAGAATCAATAATACTATAATTAAATTATCTCCTTCTGTGTTTGATTTTATAAATCTTGTAACAGACCCTGTAGGTAATGTTAAAGACCGTTTAAACCCTATTATTTCTGTTGCCACAGGACAAGAAGAACTTAAAGAATTAAATCCAGCCATTACACAGTTTAGAAATTATGCTAAATTTAAGGAAGGTAATCCTATACCATCTATACTTGCACGTATAAATCAATATGATTGGGATAGACCTATGTGGAAATGGCGTACTTATTATAGAAGATCTTATCCTAGACGTACGTGGATACGTTATCCTAAGATACGTAGAGCAAAAGCATATGCTACTTATATGCGTAAATATTATTCTCGTAGATATAGAACAAATGTCAGAAGACTTACACGTACTTCGTTATATCATGATGCTGTACGTTATTATAGAACATCTAGAAAAGGTGCTACTTATCGTGATTTATAACGAACATAAAAAAAAGAACTCTTATGAGTTCTTTTCTATTCTTTCTTTATTATTATCTGCAATATCTTTTATTTTATTTTGTACATAACTATCTGCCTTAATTAAATATAATTTAAAAGTCCAAGATTCATCAAACAATACAGCTAAATAACCATAAGGTGCACCAAGTCCCATAATTTCTTGTTGTACTTGTGTGTAATAATACGCAGGTATTCCTATTCTTGTTGCTTTACGTTTGATGTGTGCTTCTAATGAATCTCCTTCTACATGCATTTCTACATCTCTATTATCTAATAAAGATTTGTCTTTATTATAATACTTTTCTCCCCATTTACTTACGAGTTTTGCTTCAACAGGTATAAAAGTTTTGTTTTCTTCTCCTGTGTCATTTCGTTTTACAAAAACACCATCATAATTTAATGTAAGTATAGGACAATCTTTGAATTCATACATAGCTGTAGGTTTATATATGTCATAACCTAATTCTTCAGATGCTTTTTCTAAGATCAGTGGTTCTAAATCTCTACCTTTTCTTACTATTGGTTTATTTCCAACTTCTTTTTCTTCAGGTGTTATATACTTATGGTTCTTTTCTGTTATAAGTTGGTCCATAGTTTTGTATAAATTTACTCCACATAGTATTGAGCTATCACTACCTCCAAAACTTTCTTTTCTAACTAAAGCATACTCTTCTTCAGATAGTTCATTTATTTTATTTATTTTTATTTTTAATATTCCTAGATTTTCTATATCTTTATCTATAGGACTTAGTATAACTGCTTCCATATTATAATACTCCTTTCATTTTTAATATTGCTATAAACATTATAGCTAAACCTAAGAATGCAAGTAATTTCCAAGTTCTTAATTCTCTTTTTAATTCTATTAATTCTATTGGATTGTGCATATTAGGCATATTTTTTACAATTTCTTTAGCTGTTATGTTTAAAATACGTTGCACTATATCTATAGGTAAATCTTTTGCATCAGTCTTTATTATAAAGTTACCTTCTTTATCCATACCTAAATCAATTACGTGCTCTTTAAACTCTACTTCTTCCATGTTTATCCTCCTTTATTGATATTGTTATATTTGTTTTGGCACATAAGAATTTTATTTTCTTTTCTAAAATAATTTCTTTTGTGTCTTTATGTTTTAACTCATGTCTTATACCTAAAACAGTACCTTCAAATGCAAGTTCTGCTTCATGTTTGTTTTTTGTTTTAAGTATAAGTTCATTAGATTGAGTACCGTTTATTATTTTTGTAAGGTGAACATAATACATATTATTTCTCCTTTCCAAAAGTGGCGAAATGCACAGCGTGCCGCAACGCATCTTGTATATGATCGGATACTAATACTCTGCCTATATAATAACCTCTTCCCTTTTTATTTAGGTATCCTTTTCTTACTAATATGTCATTATTCCATCTTCTTTTTACAGATACTGCAGTTTGTAAATATGTTAAGATACCTCTTTTATAACATTCATATTTAATAATACCTATAAGCTGTGGTGTTTCAAATCTAGAATTTATTTGATTGGTTGCTCTATTACCATACAGTAAATAATCTTCTACAACTATAGCAGGTGCATAACCAGATAATGAATCTATTAAAGTGATGTGTGCATCCCAATAAGCATACTGATTAGGATACATTTCTGCAGATATATAACCAAACTTAACAATCTTTTTAGTTAGTGTGTCTAATAAACACCAACCAGTAATACCTTTACCTTCTTTATAATTACCTGAAGGATCTATAGCTAATATATATCTAGATCTTTTCACATTCATATTTCTCACCCCATGTCGTAGTGGTAAATTCAAGGTCTGCAATCACTGGGATATAAGCATCTTTAAATTCTTGCATAATCTCTTTGAATTTATATACATGTTCTTCTTCACCTTCAGCTATTTCAAAAGATATTTCATCATGTATTTGCATTTGCATTCTACTTTTTAGTTTGTTTTTAGTTATATATTCATCTAAAGCACAAATCTTTTCTTTAAGAAAGTAAGCACCGCTTCCTTGTATAAGACAATTAATTAGTTTATGTCCAGATAATCCATAATATTTAACACCGAATAGATTTACTGCATAAGGTGCTGTCTTACATATCTCATAACAATACTCATGATATTTTTTAACACCTGGAAATGCTTGATAATAAGCATCATCTATTCTATGTATTGTATCATCATCATAATCTGGAAACATTACTTTAATTCTATTAAACTGTGCTCCATAATTCTTTGCAAAGTTTACTCTTTTACCAACTTTACCTCTCAATTTTTTAAACTCATCACTACTCATATCTAAATCTGGAAATGCTACATGTGTTGTAGCAGCATGTACATCTGTTGGAACCCATTCTTTAGATGTGTCTTCATCATAATACCATTTCCAATCATATGCATGTTTGATATGTTCTGGATTTTTATAATCAAAATCTTCATAATGGTATTGATATTCTCCACAACCTATACTTCCATCATTTATTATAGTCTTACATTTATATGGCATATATGCACGACATAAATTTAAATCTGGACTACCAACAAGTATAGTATATAATGCCTGTAGTCTTAATTCTATTTGACTATAATCTAGATAAGCAATACCTTTATAACCTGGTGTTACTGATATCATATTTCTAGGATGGAATAATGGTGTGCCGTCATCTTTATTGATTCCAAACTTTGGAAATTGTTGGAAGTCAGATGTAACTCTACCTGATACAGTACCTACTTGATTTATTTGTGTGTATATTCTATCTCCTTTTTGCATTTCTTTTATAAATCTAAGTAGATAAGTAACGTACCATTTTTCAAGTGTTCTTAATTCTTGTACTAAACTTATAAATTTAACTACTTCACTATCAGGTTGTGTTACTTTCAACTCATCATATAATCTAGCTAATGCTTCTTTACCTGTAGATGCTACACCTAAATGATATTTATCATTTAATATTGCTTTAACTGTTGGATTTGCATTTACAGATATATGTTGTCCTATTAAATTAAATAGTTTTGCACGTTGTTCTTTTAAATAAGCTGCCATATCTATAGTTGCTTGTCTTATATATTCTTTATTCATTTGGAAACCACAACGTTCCATATGAAAACAAGGTATTATTGTTGCTTCTTCCCTATGAAGTTGTTCTTCAGTATGTCTTGCTTCTATAGCAGGTTCTGTAAGATAATATATTTCTGCTGTATATACAATATCATAACCTGCATAAGTCTTTAAAGTATCTCTATTTAATAATGTATATGGTATATCAGGAGATTCTACTTTACCTAAATACATGTTATCCTTAATTGCTTCTGGTATATTATCATACCAGTTTCTATATATTTCTCTTACATTTTCAGGTAATGTATCTACATTATGTAACACATCTTTAAAGTATTCATCTAAATACTTCATTGTCCATCTCTTATCTACAGCTCGCATTTTATTTTTTAAATCTACATTGTATTCTTTAGCTATACTTTTTCTTTCAGCTGCTAATTCATGTTCATGTAATTTAGCATTACGATCTATAAACATAGTTGCATATTCTTTTAAACCTAAAGGTGGACCACCATTAGCTTGTGTTAATGCATCATGTGCTACTCTGATTCTTATCATAGTATCTGTTACATTATTACTGTTATAGTTATAACCTAAGTTTGCTAACATATGTAAATCAAATTTTATATTATGACCACACAAGTACTTACACTTTGTTGCAAGTTTAAACATAGCTAATACAGTTTGTTCAAATAGTTTAGGATATTCTAATCTATCTACGTAATAAACGTGTAGTTCATCACCATTCACAACGAATCCAAACTGTAATAAGAAAGGTTTATTGTTTATAATATGTACACCATCTGTTTCAGTATCAAAGAATATTACTTCGGGGTGTCCTGATTTAAATAAACTTATTACATCTAATAAATCTTGTTTAGTTTTTAGTTCTGTTTGTATATCTCTTAATCTACGCATCTTGCTCACCTACTTTACGTATATTTCCATTACGATTTATTAAAGACATTCCTTTTCTAAATCTTTGTGTAGGTATTATGTCGTAAGATTCATGACGTATGAATGCTCCATTTAATAATTTTTGCATTAGTTTATTATATAACTCATTATCTAAACCAGATGCACCCATTAAGTTCTGTCTGTTTGTTCTTGATGCACTCTCTAACTCTAAACATACACCAGGATTTTGATTGTATAACTCTTGTAATAAAGCTACACCGTCATCATCTATAGTATTAAACTTTCTTTCTCGTTCTACATATTCTTTAAACTTAAACACGTCATTATCATAACAATCTATTAAATAATTACAAGCATAATCTACATGTTCTTTAGTTACGATAATTTTTTCATAGGTGTTATCTGTTGAAACAAGATAACCTGCAACTGCAATGGCTAATCTTGCTACTTTTTTCCATGCTTCAGTACCAAATATTTTTATGTGTGAATCATAAACACTATTTATTTCATTACATTTAGTTATAATATATCTTCCTACTTCTTTATCTATTATTATTTGGTCTGGATTTCTACTCCATATCCAACGTATTCTTGTTTTATATACGTCTTCATCAAAAGGTGTTTCAGGTTCCCAGAAAGGGTCTATTATTTTATTACCAGTATCTCCCATGATTAACATTAAATCATATCTTGCTATATCTTCAGGTGTTCCTATTAAGTCTTGTAATATTTCTATACCGTTAGGATAACTAGATATTGCTTTACTTCTTCCACCTCTAGATACTGCATTCGTTAAAGTTATCATTCTAACTAATGCTGGTAATGTAAGTGTACCACTTACTCTTGCTATTCTTACTTGATTACTACTACGTATATCGGTTAATTCTTTTATTAGATTATTATTACATTTGGCAAGCTCTTCAAATATAATTAAACCTCTATGATTCATAGGTATTAAACCTGCTCTTGTTTGGTAACTACCACCTACTTTATTACTACCACCTATAAGACCTGGTATAGTAGCACTGTTACCTGCTAAAGATGTGAAAGCACCTAAACCATATAGGTTTTGCAATGCTTCTGCAGTAGATGATTTACCAACTCTAGATTCTGCAACTATTAAAGTATCTAAATAACCTCTAACATTTTTAAAAGAACCAAAGTTAAACTCTAATGCTGTATGAAAACTTAAATCTATTGCTTGTATTAGTTTATTATATCCATCATAACCTATATAAGCTTTAACCATTTCAGTTAATTTATCTATACGATCTTTAACTGAACCTTTAAGTTCTTCAAATTTTCTTAATTGGTTTTTAACATCTTCTGTTACTGTGAAATTAGTTACAGAGTCTGCCACCTCTTCTGCTGATATAATAATCATAGTTAATTGTTGTCCTTTATAAGGGTGTGGAACTAATTTGTATGTTATTAAATATTTCTTACCACTCTCTAATCTTTTCTTTAAGACGTATGCATTTAATTCAATAGTAGATACATCTTTTGTTGTTTGTTCGAAAAGATCTGTAACGTTACATTGATATATAGTTTCTTTAGTTGGTTTATTAACCATAACATCTCTTTCATATTTACTAATTTTTAATAGTTCACGCGTGTTAATTCTTATTTGTTCTTCTGTAAAATTATTATCAATTAATTTTAAAATATCTTGGCAGTTATTTTCATTTAGTTCCCAACTTCTTTCTTCACCAATTAACATCTGATTATGTTTTGATTCTCCTGTGTTATTTATTTTCTTAGCATATATAGTTGTAGGTACAGGCATTGCTTTTTCATATGTTGCTACTACTTGTATATTAGATTGAACAACTCTATTTATATTTTGAGGTTTGCTTGCTTCTAATAATGTAACCATTGGACAACGTTTTATTGATTCTTCTCTTGCTTCTTCTTGTGTAAAAGCAGGTGTGTTTATAATATATTGTTTTAATTGTTCAGCAGTTCCATTATATTTCATAAAGAAATCAGTTATATCTTCTCCATGTTCCTTACATATTTCATGAAAACCTGTAACAACTTTGACTTCTTGTACGTGTGGATGTAGATATGCAGCTAATGCTTTTGCACCTGTTATACCTGCTTCATCATTGTCATAACAGATTGCTATCTTTTTATTCTTAAAAGGATTGATGAAACGTGGAATTGCTTTTTCTCCACCTGTTAAAGTAATAGCATTAAATCCATTACTTCTACATACTGCCATATCTTTTTCTCCAGCACAGATGATAGTCCACTTTGTTGGATCGGCTTTCATCCAAATATCAAAAGGAATTATTAAACCATTAACAGCCCCTATTCTACTTCTAATTTTGTTTGCTTTATCAAATGGTCTATAGCTTCTAACGTCCACAATCTTATCATACATTATTACAGGAAATGCTAGCTCATCTCCTACTTCTGTACCAATGCTTAATTCTTTTATTACGTTTTCTTTTATTCCTAAACTCTTTGCTACTTCTATTTGTTCAGGAGTAATACTTACATTATTAGTCCAAGAAAAAACATCTTCTTTAGTTGTGAACAGTTTACTAATTTTAATTGCTGATTCATAGGAGCAACCTAATATTTCTGCTATGAATGCAATTTCACTAAAGCCTTTATCGCAGACCTTGCAATGGAATAGTCCTTTGTCTGTATTAATATGAGCACTTGGATTTGTTTCAAAGTACTCTACACCATTTTCAGTATGGTGTGGGAAGGGACAGCATACAGCTGTCTCCTTCTTATTAAAATCATAATCTTTAAAATAATATTCAAAGAACGACATTAGAATTCATCATCATCTATTGCTTGATCTATATCTGCATCTAGTTCAGGTGTATCTTCAGTTTCTTTTTGAGCTTGTCCTACTGGATAAACACCATCATTATTACCTGAGTAGTCTAATGCACCATAACCTCTGTCATTAACAACTACATCTATAATAACTTTCTTTCCTTTAATAACCTTAGCTACATCTTTAAGAGTTCCTTCTCCTTCAAGATTAACTTTGCAGGCTTTTAGAAGCTGACCAAGTTTATATTGTAAGAATGGTTTGTCGCTATCAAAATAATTTTCATTAACGAATCCGCCACCATCACATAAGAATGAAACGTTTAAATATTCAGTACCTGAATCTTTGCCTGTTCTCATTTCACATTTAAATACTGTAGCTGTATATCTACCATTTTTTACAGTGTTTTGACTAGGCTTGTCCTTTGGTAGTGCGTTGAATTGTATCATTTTCTTTCTCCTCCTTATCTATATTTATAATATCTTTTACAAGTTTAAATTTTCTTTCATAATATTTTATGATATAATTTAAACCTTTTATTTTTGCAGCATAGAATTCAGTCATGTCTTCTATTCTTTTGTTGTATGTGTTTTGTATATTAGTTCTTTCTGTTTCATATGATGTTATTGCTGCATCCTTTTCTTCACAAAGTCTTATTAAATCTACTTTGTCTAATTTCTTATAATCAACTTGTTCAATAGATAATGTTTCTACTTCATCTAGTTGATCATTTGTTAGTTTTTCAGTTTCCATATTATACCTCCTACTAATCTGAAATTAACTGACGATATAATTGTTTCATTATATCTAAAGGCATGTCTTCTAGTTTACCTACAAAACCAGCAGACTCTTTTAAAGATTTCCATACACTCTTTCTTGCAGGTGTTGTACAGTATTCTTTAATAGCCTTTATTGTTTCTTCTTTTTGTGCTTTAAGTATTACTTCAGGATCTACACCTTCTGCTAGATACTGTCTTATTTGATCTATAAGTTCTGTTGTAAACTCATACTCTTCTCCAACTCTTAGAATTGTATATCTTGATTTTAATACTTCTGCTATAGGTGCTGTACCATCTGGTGCACCAGCGGATACCATTCTTAAAACTAAATCAGGTTCGTACTTTAATCCTTCTTGTTGTACTTGTTGTTCTCCAAGAGATACAACTTTGTTCTTACCTCTAGTCTCATCAAATTCCATTCCAAACTTTTCTTTATCTCTTACTGTTGTAATAATATGAGCTTTAGGTGAACGGACTAAATCGAATATCAATTCCTTTTCTTTTCTGTTCTCATCAGTACCCCAACTTCTATAACTATCTAGACCTTGTGCTTGTGCTTCAGTTACTTTATCTAGTAATCCTCCTTTACGATTCCACATGTGTGATATAGAATCCATGATTACTACTTCAGCACCTGCTTTAATTGCTTGTTCTCGTAATGTCCAATAGTTACTTGGTGCAAAACCATCATCTACAGTTAAGTCTACTTTATTAAAATCTTTTACAGCTTCACCAGTATTTAGTTTAATACCATCAAACAAATCTAATGATTGGTTTTCTGTATCTATTGCATAAACTTTAGACCAGTCACTTGCTAATGCTTTAGCGAAAGCTAATGCTAATCCTGATTTACCAGTACCTTGAAGTCCTTCGATCATAATAGAGGCTTTAACTTTTTGACGTTCTACTTTACGAAACTTATTGCTCACCATTTGTTTCACCTCCTTCCTGTGTACGACTAGATAAATAAGATACTTTTTCTACTGCTACAGTAAGATTAGTTCCTTCTAATACTAGTCTACCTTTTATACCAACAATGCCACCAACTTCACAATATTCTTTTGTGTGTTCTGCAATATTGTTTGATAACTTAACAGGAATAATATTAGTATCATACTCTCCTTGTTCATTTTTAAACTGATTAGGAATAGCAAGTACTAAATTATCATCATATAGTTCTTTAATTCTACCAACTAATACTACTTGATTTAACATTTTATTCACCACCTTTTATAAAGCCACATCTTATTTTAAAATCTTCTGGCATATTATCTATCGTGGCTATGTCTATGTAGATACCTTTTTTAGCTAAATGTAAAAGACAATTAACAGCTTTATCTAACTCTTCAAGTTCTTGTTCATCTAAACGATCTACTGCATATGAGTTTAATACATAAGTTCCGTTTAGATATACACAAACATAAGGGTTATTAGCAATATACTCTACAGGTATTTCCATTTTATTCACCTCCTTTTAGATACATTACATAATTATTTATAACATCTATATCACTAGCGTTATTCTTTAATAATCTTTCTATGTTTTCTTCATAAGTATCTTTCATTATTAAACTTATTATAGTATGTCCTAAATCTTTTTTGTCTTTTGTTGTTGCTACAAATCTATCTTCTGCTTGTAAGATATCTCCGACAGGTGGATACTTATCTGTAAAGATTGCAGTTGAAGCAGTATCTAAAGTGATTCCTTCTTTAGCTGCTTTGATATTTAGTAATAACACTTTAATCTTATCATTTTGAAAATCATTTTTCAACTGTTCTCTTTTTGCTTTTGTTGTTTCACCTATAATAAGATTATCACAATCTATTTCTTTTCCTAGATATTTCAACCATTTAGTAAAGTTACTAAAGATTAAAACTTTTTTATCTGGATAATCTTTTAGGTATTGTTTAATCCATTCTGCTTTAGGTGATTTACTTTTTAAGTCTAATACTTTAGGAGCTAAACAAAGTTGTCTTGTTTTTATCAAGACGTCTAATATATTGACAGCCGTTACTTCTTCATTACCTATTTCAAAGTTATCTTTTAATTCTTGCATGTATTTATTTTGTTCTTTAGTACATTCAAGCTTTATTATTTCATAATCTTTTTCTGGTAACCACTCCATAACCGACGCACGCAAGCGACGGGTAGAAACAACATTTAAAAATTGTTGCAACTCTATTTCTTTTCCTGATTTAAATGTAGATATTTCTGTATATTCTCCATTAGCATTCCACTTAGTTTCTTGCATAAAGTAATAATCTATAAATCTCCAATAGCCTGAGAATATATTTGGGAATAACCAATGTAGGATACTATATATTTCATGTTGTTTATTAGGTGCAGGAGTTCCTGTCAATGCTATTTTAATAGGGATACCTGATAAACTAAACATTGCTTCAGCTTGTTTAGACTTATGGTTTTTTATTCTATGTGCTTCATCTAATATACAAGCTTCAATAGTTTGTAAATGCTTTTTAATATAATATAAATCGCCTGTTATACTGTATTCATTTTTATTTTTATTATATCTAGTTACTTCTCTTAAACATTCGTAACTAATTACAAGTCCACCTTGTTTCCAATTCTCAATAATTTCTTTTCGTTTAGTTGCTGTACCATCTACAACTACACACTCCTGTTTATTCCATCTTCGTACTTCATTAGCCCATGTATATATTGTGGACGCTGGGGCTACAATTAAAAACTTATTTATATCTCTTTCTAATAATGATCTAAGTGCAGTTGGTGTTTTTCCTGTACGTTGTTCATTGAAGCAAGCACAGTTTTTTCTAGCTGCTATAAATTTAACATCCTCTATTTGATACGGTCTTAGGTTTTCTATAGTTTTCTTTTTAAGTTTAGTAATAATCTTTTGCTGTGTTTGTTTTATTTGTTTTATTGTTTCATTACTATAGCCTGCTTTTGTTAATAAGACTTCGGTACAAGGGAAGACTTCTTCTTTATTGTGTCTTCCTGTACCTCTAATATTTGTATTGCTACTTGTAATTCGCAAAGGGGTCAATGCCATCTACTATCACCACATTTTCTGCATTTCGTTCTGCATCATTTAAAGGTATCTGTGTATATATAAACACAGGTCCTTCTTTCTTTTGTTCATTCTTTGTTTGGTTAAGCAAAGTATTTAACAGCTGTGCTTGTCCTGTATTTTTATTTGACTCTACATCTTTAAGCATTAATGCTACTTTAGATTTCTTTAACATATCTAATTCTTCATTAATAAATGCACACACACGCACGTCCATTAAAAATTTTTTCCAAGCAATAGGAGATATTTCTGTCCTAGCTGATAGTTCGTAATGGTTCATGTATAATGCTTCTTGACCTATTTCATTTATAAAGTCTTGCATTTCGAGCATGTCGGTTTCATCTTCTCTAAAAGGAATATCCATCATCTTTAGCTTTGACATATTATACCTCCTTAAATGTATTTACTTCTTTCATAAAATCTCTTACAATCCCAAATGTAAGATCGTCTAATCTTGGTGCTATTGATGGGCGTAAGTTTGAATTCTCCTGCATATCTTCTAATAATTTATATTGTGTATTAGGATGTAAGCCTGTTATATCTCTTATCTGTCTCATTGAGTAACCTTTCTTTTTGTATATTACAACTTGTTCTATTTTACTAGGTTTAAAAGACATATTGTTTTTATCTCTTATGTTTTGTACTAAACTTTTAATTACATTACCATCTATATTGTTATTATATCTAGCAAAGATCTCTATAAAATCATAGATTAGTACATTATCTTTATATGTTTTAAGTAGTCTGCGGATAAAATTATAGAACTCTATCTCTTCAAGTCTTTGCTGTAACATACTTATAGGTTTTGTTTCTTCCACCATGTTTCACTTCCTCTCTTATTCAATAGATACTACTAATATAATAGTAACGTGCCGTGCAACTAAATTTTTCACACGCCCTGTGAAAAATTTTGTGGCTGGGCAAAGTTACGTAAGATTTAACTTCTTAGCACTCAGGTTATTAACTCTGAGTTGTACCTATTTGATACATATATTGTATCATAATATCTACAAATTGTCTAGTATCTAATTGTTAAAAGACTTTATTTTATCTGATAGACTCTTAAGAACATCTATTCCAAACTTATTTTTATAATATTCTAATAAGCCTTCTGTATATTCTGGTTCAACTGATTGCATCCAACTGATGTTACCTTGTAACCACCAACAATCTTCAAGTTCAAAGTTATTACTAAACTTAATAAAGTAATATATGTTATCTTTAATTTGTCTTTTCTTTTTATGTCCTATGGTTAATGTATTGTCTTTGTTATACATTATACCTAAGTTCCAATTACGACCTGCATTAGAACCAAATCTTGTTTTCTCATCTTTTATATTTAATGGTGTATCTTTTAATAATATTTTAATCTCATTTATGATAGTTTGATAATCAAACTTTTCTTTAGCTGATATTAAAATATCATCTGCATATCTAGTATATACATATCTTTGTTTCTTTAATCCTTTGTTATGTATATTGTTTAATAACTGTGTTATCTTATAATCATACTCAACCATTAATAGATTTGTAAGCCAAGGTGATATCGGTGTACCTTGTGGTAATTTATTATTTAAACAACTAAACTTAGCTAGTACTTGTAACATGTCTGTTGTATCTGTTCCACCCATAGCGAACGGATATATTTTATATAACTGATTAACAATAAACTCTTCGTTACAACTACCGAAAAAATCTTTTAAATCAATCTTTAAAAACCATCTTGATCTATTTGCTTGATGTTCTTTAACTGCATCTATAACACTACGTTTTTTAACATAAGCATAAGCAGAATCATGTGGTAATAATTTAAAATCTCTAATAAAATCACGTGTAAACTCACGCATAAAATTCTTTAGTTCATCATTAGGTGCATCAATAGTTCTGAATCCACCTGTTCTTTTAGGTATCTTAAATTCTGTATACATATCATTTACATTATGTTGTTCTAAAAAATTCTCTAATTTAATTTTATATCTTAGAACTTTATTCGTGTAATCATAAGGTGCTGTAAGTCTATTAGTACTTACTTCAGATGTTCTTGTTCTAAAATAATTATAAGTTGGTACATTTTCAACAGGCGTGTTATCAAATAGTGCATCTATCATTGTTGTTGTTTCTGATTTATAACCAGTTCCTTCTTTAATACTTGTGATATACATATTCATTTCTCCTTTCTATACAATTAATAATACTTTTTAAAATAGAAACTTCCTAAGAATCCTTTGGATGTACAATCAAGAATGGTTTGAACCTAAAACAGTGCATTGCGACGGAGACGGAGGGTACTCCATCGACATGATCGTTCTGGATACTGGCGTTCCTGCAGCGGGTGCATCACCTTGGACCTTCCGACTCGTCTTCTAAGCTCATCTTATTCCTATTTCCTCATTCTAACATTTTGAAACTTTCTCTTTATAGATGAAAGTAAACCATTAGGTTTAATACTATTATTAAATTGTAATTATTGTGTGCTCAAAAGCATTTGTAAATATCATTGATTTACATTTTGATTTACGTATTAAGTTAATAAAATTACTAACTGTAAATGCAGCAGTACTTACTACTGTGCTAGCAACAGACAGTGTCGTGCCACAAGCAGACACGGGCGTAGCATCTTTAGCTTCATCATCTGTAAATTCCATAGATGATATAAACATTTTCTTTTGTGTTTCATTTGTCCAATCAGCTGCATAAGATTGTGCATCTTCTAATCTCATTCTAGTATCAAACATACCTTTAACTTTAGTATTATCTTTACAACTTGTAGTTATTTGATATCTTAATTCGATACTATCTACACATAAGAAAACATATCCTGATAACATTTGATCTTCCCACTTATCATGTTTCTTAATAACACATGTAGGATTAATATCTTTAAGTATTTCTTCTAATGCATCTGTTTTTTTCATACCTATTTGATGATGAAAATATAATTGATTAGTTATATTCTTATCTTCAACTGTATCAAAATCCCAGATGTGTATCTTTTGAATACCTAATCTAACTAATAGTTCAGCAACTCTTGAACCCATAGCACCTATTCCTATGATATGAATAGCTCCTTCGAAATCATTAATGGGATCGAAGTATTCTAATGATTTACTTAGATTCATTTTTAGTTACCTCCTTCCAGTCTTTCATTCCTTTTAAATCTTTTTTATTATATAACTTTTTAGATGTACCAAAACACACATGATTACATGCAAAGTGTTCTAACATATAGTATACATAACCAGGTACGAATTTATTTTTTGGTGCTTCTATATAAAGTATATCTCCTATTCTACTTATATTTGTTTTTTCCATTTTTATTTTTTCCTTTCTTATTTCTATTACTAAACCAATTATCATAGCAACCATTATATTCATGACCGTATATATCTTTATATTCATCTCTTGATATCCAGTCATATAAGTAAGGATCCCAGAATGTATCTTCATCATCATCTTCTTTATCTTCATAGCCTTTAAAGAAAGACTCTTGTTTATTTTTTGTACTTGTTTTCTTAGACCAATGAGATAATATTTCTGGTTCTTTTATTTCTGTTTTGTTTTCTTCAAACCAATCTAAATATAATGTACCATCTTCTTGTATTAAATGTATTGGTACGTCTGTATACAATATATTATTTGCTACATCATAAAACCTAGTAGTGTATTCATTACGTTTATTAGTTATTGTTATAATAAAATAATCATTTACTTGTGCTAATAAATCTTGATAGAAGTTTTCATCTACTCCTGATGGACTTGTTCCCATATTAACATGAGAATGTCCATGAAATCTTTTATGATTAACTTGTTCTGTAGTTAAACTCATTTCAAATTCAAACATTTTATCATCATCTTGTTCTACTGTAGAACCTGTAACTTTTTGAGGATATACTATTATATCTTCAATAATATAAGATGCTTCTAAACCAGGTAATTGATTAACTAAACCATACCAACCTACTTCTTTATCACATTTATCTACTAACATTCTCATTTTAATATATGCATTAGGAGTGATATAAATAGTAGGTTCTGTTATATTTTGTTGTTCAATATACTCATTTAATATATCTTCTATATTTAATTTAAGTTCTATCTTAGATGTATTCATAAACAAAGTTGTATCATATTGTTCTAATAATTTTTCTTTTACTTTATCCTTAACAGGATTTAAATTTATTAATTGTTTTTTCATTCTATAAATCCTCCGCTTCTATAATATTTATTTCAGGTGTTTCTTCTTCAAAGTTATTATGTAACCATTGACCTAAAGTATATAACTTACCATCTTTCTCTAAACATTTTATACCTAAATAAAAATCATTATCAGAATCAAAGGCATTACGCAACCAACTAAACCAACGATTACATACAGAACCATCTTTAAAATTCATACTTCTTGCTGCAGCTATGGCTACATTTATAAATAATGTTAGATCTTGTTCACGCATAGCTTTAACTAATGCTGGTTTATAATCACCTAAACAATTATAAAATTGAAAATGTGGATTAAACATTGCATTTATTTGTCTACAATCTTGTTCAGGTATTGATGTAAAATCTTGGAAGTACGCATCAGGAGTGTAAGAATAATAAGCATCTGTTCTAATATACAATTTATACTTTTGTTCTATAAATATTTCTTCTATAAATCTTTTAACGTTGTCATCTTGTACATTTCTAATAGCACATTCAGCTTCATCTGAATCAAAATAATCTAAAGGTAATCTTAATGTTATTCTTAATTGTCCATTATGTGTTAAATTTAAATCATAAACACCTTTCATTTTTGATATAGTTTGTAGTTCTTCTACAACTTCTCCTGTACCTTCTCTATATTTTTCTTTTAGAATATTATATTCATTA
>Ga0247609_10000612_pt1 | contig 48006 bp, 50 predicted proteins | sample 172DNAGHGlowgp2_FD_193487 | JGI IMG/M metagenome (GOLD analysis project Ga0247609, IMG submission 193487) | Sheep rumen microbial communities from Palmerston North, Manawatu-Wanganui, New Zealand - 1728 DNA GHGlow gp2 | ecosystem: Host-associated > Mammals > Digestive system > Stomach > Rumen ... | reverse complement strand
CGCACATACTACTGTCGATTACGACTTCGTGCAGCTGCATTCAAAGGCCGTATTCGACACCAAAAACGCTATGAAAGCTGTCGCCAAACGCGACAACATTGAAGTTTTATAACTGCAATGCAGGACTATTTCGTTCACGAGAGCAGCTACGTCGATGACGGAGTCAAGATAGGTACCGGTACCAAGATATGGCATTTCTGCCATATCCAGAAGGGTGCCGTGATCGGATCTGACTGCTCTCTCGGACAGAACGTCAACATAGGCAGCAACGTCCGTATAGGCAACGGCGTCCGTATCCAGAACAATGTCTCGGTATACGAGGGAGTAGAGCTGGAGGACAACGTATTCTGCGGACCTTCCTGCGTGTTCACCAACGTGAACACCCCGCGGGCGCACTTCCCGGTGCACGGGGTTTACGCGCGTACGCGCGTGCGCGAAGGCGCATCGCTCGGCGCGAACTGCACGATAGTGTGCGGCCATACCATCGGCCGCAGCGCCCTGATAGGTGCCGGCTCGGTGGTGACCGCTGACGTTAAGGACTATGCTCTGGTGGCCGGTGTTCCGGCCCGTCAGATAGGCTGGGTGTGCGAGTGCGGCAAACGCCTTCGCAGCCTGGACCTCACCTGCAGTTGCGGGCGTAGTTACAGGCTTGTCGGAGACTCTCTCGAGCAGGTCGGGAAATAGATTCCGGGCAAAGCCAAATAGCCTGAGAATCAATTGGTTTGCTCGTTTTAAAACACATGGAGCAAGGGCGAAGCTATATCTATAGGGCATTAAATGGAATTCAGAGATCTCAAGAAACAGTATAGCGTTCTCCAAAAGGAGATCGAAAGGGCTATTCAGGATGTCTCATCCGCAGGGGCATTCATCATGGGCTCTCAGGTTCGAGAACTTGAGCAACAGCTTGCCGAGTATGTCGGCGTGAAGCACTGCCTCAGCTGCGCCAACGGCACTGATGCACTCACATTAGCCCTCAAGGCCTGGGGCATCGGTCACGGCGATGCGGTGTTCGTCCCGGATTTCACCTTCTTCTCCTCAGCGGAAGTCGTATCGCTCGAAGGTGCTACGCCTGTTTTCGTAGATGTCTGCGAGGATACGTTCAATATAGATCCGGATGATCTGGAATGTGCCATAAAGCAGACTTTGGAAGAAGGCAGGCTGGCGCCCAAGGTCATCGTGGCTGTGGACCTTTTCGGCCTTCCGGCCGATTATGTACGGATCAGGCAAATCGCTGACAGATATGGGCTTCTGATCCTCGAGGATGGAGCACAGGGCTTCGGCGGGAGCTGCAACGGCCACAGGGCTTGCAGTTTCGGCGATATCGCCACGACATCGTTCTTCCCGGCCAAACCGCTCGGGTGCTATGGCGACGGTGGAGCAGTATTCACCGACAATGATGAATGGGCTGCTCTTATCGCCTCCTACCGTGTCCATGGCAAGGGTTCGGACAAGTATGACAATGTCCGCATAGGTCTGAACTCTAGGCTCGACACGATCCAGGCAGCGATCCTACAGGTCAAGCTCAAGGCATTCAAGGATTACGAGCTGGATGCTGTCAATGTCGCAGCGGACCGCTACACTACCCTCCTCCGTGATACCGTTGCGACGCCTGTCATACCCGAAGGATACCGCTCCAGTTGGGCGCAGTATACGATCAAGCTCAAGGATGCTGCAGAGCGTGACACGCTCCAGGCATCACTAAAGGCCGCCGGCATCCCTGCGATGATCTACTACCGCACCCCGATGCACATGCAAACCGCTTTCGCTGGCCTTGACAATAGACTCTGCCCTGCAGCTACGAGCCTCTGCACCCGTGTCCTGTCCCTGCCAATGCATCCCTACCTCGCAGAAGAGGACATTACTCGCGAATGTGACGCAATTAAAGCCGCTCTCAGATGAGATTGTTCAAGCGCCGGAAACCTATCGTATCACTACGATTCGAAGAGCAGTTCATACCTGAGAACTACTCCGAACCTGGAGTAAAGACCGGCGCGAAGTTCGAACGGCATCTTGCGACCAACCACGACCTGAAAGCCATTTTCAAGGCGACGAAAGAGATGGATGTCAAGGGGATTCATAGCTGGCTGGACAACCACATGGCCCAGTTCGATGACAGTACATTCATTGTAAACACTGACAGTGGAGCATCGCTGGACGGACTTAAGCCACATCATCCAGAACTGATTATCAACAAGATGGCGCTTACGCGCATCCGTCACTTGAACACTTTCCTGAACAAGGCGAACGAAGCCCTGGAAGACAACGGTTACCTGTGGGTCCACTCAAGGACAGCACGTCTCAAACGAGAAGTGATACTTAAGGCCCATCCCGGTTTTGGAGGCCGTGTCCGCTATTATCTCCACTACCTTTGGCATCGCGTATGCCCTAAGCTTAAATGGACTAGATGGTTCTATTTCTGGGTGACAAAGGGACAGAACCGGACCTATCATAGAGTGGAACTCCTTGGACGTATGTACAGGGCCGGATTTGAAGTGATAGACGAGCGCTTTCACCGAGGCGAGTACTATATACTCGGGCGCAAGTTCCGTGCCCCCATCTGGGATGACGATCCGACATGCGGACCATTGGTCAAACTTAACCGCGTTGGGTATCACGGTGACATGATAGGTGTATACAAATTCCGCACGATGTACTCATACTCAGAGTACCTGCAGCCGTATATGCTTGAGCATGAAGGCCTGCAGGATGGCGGTAAGTTCGCGCATGACTATAGGGTGAACGGTTGGGGCAAACTCCTGCGTAAATCTTGGTTGGATGAACTTCCTATGTTCATCAACGTCTTCAAGGGGCAGATGAAGCTGGTCGGAGTCCGGCCTCTGAGCCGGCACTATTTCAGCCTCTACACTCCGGAGATGCAGAAGTTGCACGTTAGTGTAAAGCCCGGGCTGTTGCCTCCTTTCTATTTTGACAAGCACTCCCCCGTTACTTTGGAGGACGTCCAAGCCTCGGAGAAAAGATATATCGATGCCTACCATGCTCGCCCGTTTGCAACGGATTGGCGTTATTTCTGGGGCACAATTATTAATATCATTTTCAAGCACAAAAGATCACATTAGAGAGAATTATGGCAGAAGAAGAGAAGTGGGATATAGTCATCAAACCGAAAGACAAACTATTAGCAGTAGACTTCAAGGAGCTTTGGCGCTATCGCGACCTTTGCGTGCTATTTGTTAAGCGTAATATCATCACCAAGTATAAACAAACCATACTCGGCCCGCTTTGGTTCATCATCCAGCCAGCTCTTACCGTCATCATGTACATGGTCGTGTTCGGCGGTATAGCCGGTATCCCTACCGATGGTGTTCCACGGCCTCTATTCTACCTCGCTGGTACTTGTACATGGACCTATTTTGCCAACTGTCTTAACAGTACCTCGAACACGTTTGTATCCAATGCAAACATATTCGGGAAAGTGTACTTTCCTCGCCTTGTGATGCCGATCTCCAGCGTCATTAGCAACCTTCTTCAACTGGGTATTCAGTTCGGTTTCTTCGTTATAGTGTATATCATCTATGCTTTTACAGATCCGTCCTGCACAGCTCACCTTACTTGGTATGCCATCCTTTTGCCCCTCATCATTTTGATGTTGGCAGGGCTTGCCCTTGGATTCGGAACCATCATCTCTTCGATGACGACCAAATACCGCGACCTACAGGTGCTCTTTTCTTTCCTCGTATCCCTTTGGATGTATGCAACCCCTATCGTATATCCACTCAGCCAGACCCACAACAAGTTTTTCCTCGGTGTTCCTGTCCACACTTTTATGTGCCTCAATCCTGTAACTCCAGTTATCGAGACTTTTAAGTACGGCTTCTTAGGAGCAGGAGAGTTTGTCGGCTGGCGATGGCTGATATACAGTTTTGTTTTCATGTGTATCCTTCTGGCCTTGGGAATCGTCATCTTCAACAAGGTTCAGAAGAGTTTCATGGATACGGTATAAGGTGAGACTGCTTTCAATCATCATACCGGTCTTCAATGTTGAAAGATACATTCGAAAGACACTGGAGTCTATATTCGACACGACTGCCTGCCCATCGGACTACGAAGTAATAATCGTAAATGACGGGACACAGGATAATTCGATGCAAGTCGTCAACCAGTTCTCCACACACTCCAACCTAACTATTCTGGAGCAGGAGAACAAAGGCATAAGTGTAGCGAGGATGAAAGGCTTGACGGTTGCGAATGGAGAATATGTATGGTTCATTGACAGCGATGACTGGTTGGTTCAGGACGGTGTCGGTATAGTTTTACAGTTATTGAAAGACAGGCCAAGCGCAGATGTCCTGATGTTTCCTTTACAGTGGACTTATGAAGATGCGTCCAAGAATCATTTGGATTACACAATCGAAAAGGAACAGGCAATCAGTGGCAAGGGAGTATTACGTGATTTACGATTACCCGTATGGGCATCACAAAGATTTGTCCTGAAAAGGGCGCTGATGGATAGTCAATGGCTTTTTTTCCCTGAAGGATTGATTCATCAAGACGTGTATTTCGGGCCGGTTCTAATGTATTTGGCAGACACAGTCCATGTCTTCGCCAATATGGTTTATTACTATCGTATCAGGCCTGGATCCATCACGACTTCGAGACCTATACGCTCCCCTTGGGACAAGGTATCGAACCATAAACACTTGGTCGTATTCATAGATAATGCGATCCTCAAGGATGATCGGATATGGTTCCGAAAGTATTGCTTAACGAGCCTGATTTATGCCTATACACACTATACTGATTGGTATGGGACTCCGGAATTCAAGCGTTTTGCACTATCAAATGGTCATTATGTTTGGGAACAATGGAAAGCTGCCAACCCAGGCAGTACTCTGAAAAAAGAATTAGAGAGACTACTGTTTTTCATGGCACCGGCTGTACACGAGCACATTGTTCATTTGATCAACGAGAGGTAAGGGGTGCGTTCGTATGCCGAATTGATATCCCTTTGGGATAGAATAGATGGATACATCCGCAAGTTAGGAATAAGAGAGAGTGATAATGTATAATTGAAAGAGTGTTGTACTTCTAAATAGAATTCACCTAAGATATTATGGTTGATTTCTCCATTATTATCCCGCATAAAGATATTCCTGATTTGCTACAGCGTTGTTTGGATTCCATTCCAGTACGTGACGATGTTCAAGTGATTGTTGTAGATGATAACAGCGATGGTAATATAGTTGATTTTGACCATTTTCCTCAATGGAAAGGTAAGTATTATGAATGCTATTTTACAAAAGAAGGGAAAGGTGCCGGATATGCACGGAACGTCGGGTTGGAGCATGCGAAGGGAAAATGGGTGGTTTTTGCCGACGCTGATGATTTCTTCTATCCTCCGGCACTAATTAAATTACTAGGAATTAGTATCCCGGAGGATGCGAATATTGTCCTTTATCAATATCGGTTTTGTCGAGAGGATGGTTCGTTTTATATCTTCCCCGAGATGACTTCTTCTGACGAATCTACTGGGACTCCTTTGGTGATTTGTTACGACACTAATGTCTTATGCCGAACCGCAGTGATGCCCTGGGCAAAAATGGTTAGGAAAGTTCATCTGGATAAAAACAATATCCGTTTTGATGAAATTAAGTGGGGGAATGATATGATGTATTCCACCAAGTTGAGTCTGTCAGTAGATTCCTTTCTTATTGTTCCGATCTTGGTTTACTCCCATGAATGGTATCCGAATTCCTTAGTAAACAAGGAGTTAGGACTTGAGATGTTTTATAAGCGATCTCTATTGTCATTGAAAAGGGCAAGTCTTCTACAACGAGGGGGGAAATTGGACTACAATGTTTTTACGGATCAGTGGTTTAGAAGAGTTTATACTCGCAGTTTTTTTTATTCGTTATTTCTGATAATTAAGAGTTCATTACGTTTGGGATTGAAGTATTGTATCAAGAATTGGAGACTTTTTACACAAAAACCTTTTTTCTTGACGCGTTTGTTAATTAAACGGCTAATTAGAAAGTCATAATCAAACCAGATGGAAGCTATTGATTTCGTTATCACATGGGTCGATGGAAATGATCCCAGGTGGAAAGCCGAAAAAGATAAATACGAGAAGATGATGTTTCCTGCAAAGTCTTCTCCTGTTGAAATTGTATCTTCTGACGATGCTAATGACGATTGCCGATATCGGGATTCTGGTTTGTTTAAGTATTGGTTTCGATCTGTTGAGTCATTCGCCCCATGGGTTAACAAAATCTTTTTTATCACATGTGGTCAACAACCGGAGTGGCTGAATGTACATCATCCCAAGATTGTCTGTTTGAATCATACGGATTTTATTCCAGACAAGTATCTCCCAACCTTTAATTCAAATACGATTGAACTTAATCTCCATCGGATTGACAGTCTGTCCGAGAGATTTGTTTTGTTCAATGATGATGTTTTCCTTCTGCAGCCAATTACTCCTGACTATTTCTATCACGATAACAATCCTATTTTAATCAGCTCTTTAAGGTATCCGTTTTTTAGTGGGATTTACTCGTGGAGTCATTTCGCTTTCAACAATTATTGCCTTGTTAACAGGAGTCATGATATAGGAAAGTCAATTTGGCAGAATCGACAAAAATGGTTCTCAATATCTGAGTTAGGAATAAAAAAGGCCTTCAGGAATTATCTATGCTATCTTGCAAACAAAACCCTTCCTGTTGGGAACTATGGCCACATTGCTCAACCGAATCTCAAATCAACTATTAGTGATATTTGGGACAAATGTTATGAAGAACTTGACCAGTCCTCCTTGTATAAGTTTAGATCTGATAACCAAGTAAACCAGTGGATGTTTTGTGCTTGGAACCAAGCCTTGGGTAAGTTCTATCCCGCATTACTGAAAGATAGGGGCGCTCGGATTCATATTACGCCATCAAATGTGGACTGGATAAAGGAGGTGATTATAAAACAATCGATGCCACAAGTTTGCCTTAACGACTCATTTCAGAACACGAAAGTTGAAGACTGTTTGGAGAGAATAGTATCAGCCTTTGATACTGTTTTCCCGGAGAAGTCATCATATGAGTTGTTTTGAAAATCTTTGTTTGCATATGCTATTTAGGAGTGTCACGCCTGTTTTTCTGAAACAAATTATTGTCTTGCTGGTTATAGTTTGTTTCTCTGTATTACATTCGTGCGCTAAAGAAACTCCTCTATATTATGATTTAAATGGCGAGGTTATCGATACCATATCTGTCGAATCAGTTCCCTTTGATAATATCGCGAGTGGAAAGATTACTGTAAGTAAATTTGCATCTCTTGATTTCTCACATCAAAGCGCAGCGGCATATGGAGACTATGCATTCTTTGTCTCAAATGGACGTTCTAGTATATGTTTATACAACTTAAGAAAGAAATGTTCTTTGTATGTCTTGAAAATGAAAGGATTAGATAAGATGATTTACCATTGTAATCAATGCTCTTTTGGAGTTGACAGGTATGATTCTTCTGATCCTTTTCCGCTATTGTATATTAGTCAGAATGCGAAAGCAGATAAAAAATGCTTCTTAGAAGTTTATAGGATTCTTCCTGTATTTGATGCGGATTTAAATGATTATATATCTTTTTCTGTAGATCTTGTCCAGACGATTTTTTACCCAGCGATGACTTCAGATAATTCCCTAGGAAATGTTAATGGAGCAATTGACACGGATCATTGTCTGTTGTATACCTATTCTAGAAATAATGAGTCACTGGATGACAATTATGGGCAGTGTAAAGTGTCCAGATTCAATCTCCCAATAATACAGGAAAACGTGGTTTATTTAGAAGACGATGACATAATTGCATCTTTCTTTGTTGATTGCAAGGCGTTTAATATGCAGGGAGGATTTGTTAAGGATGATACATTGTATATTGGACAAGGTTCCCTTTCCGTTGGTTATATCCTTTTTAACATAATTGATTTGAAAGAGCAAAAGCTCATCCGACAAATTGACCTACAAAAGTATTATGTCGCTTGGGAACCAGAAGGGTGTTTCCTCTATGATGACCGTGTAATGATTTCTCATACAACAGCTATTAGTTCGATTGAATGATTATTTAACAAAACATTATGTACAACAACAGAGTCGTTGTCTATACTTCCGGAACTTTTGACATGTTCCATTCCAATCATCTCAAGATGATTCAATATGCTCGCGGGTTGGGTGACACGCTTATCGTTGGCGTAAGCACAGATGAATTGGTGGCCAGCTACAAGAACCCGCCCATTATCCCATTCGAGGAGCGTATTGCCATCATCAAAGCCCTCAAGTATCCCGACATCGTCATTCCGCAAAAAACACTCGACCATACCGAGGCGGTGAGAAAACTGAACATTGATGTCTTTGTTGTCGGAGACGACTGGGTCGGCAAGTATGATTATCTGAAGGATCTCGGCGTGACTGTTTTCTATTTCCCACGCGGAGAAGGAGCATCGACGACAGAGATCAAGAAAACAGTCCTGGAACGTTATGAAGGGGCCATACGCCAGATTGACCATCAACCCAACCCCGACGTCGTCAAATGAGAGTGCTAGTTGTAGGAGGAAGTTCGGGCATTGGTCTGTCTATTGTCCTCAATCTGATTAGGAGAAAGGACTGTGAACGTGTATATGTGTTGGATAAAGCGGCGTTCCCGGCTGCATATAAAATGGAAAAGGTCTTTTCGACCCAATGTGACCTCTCAGCAGGTGATTATTCTTGCCTAAGCAATATGGAAGATATTCAGGCATTGTATATCACTGCCGGTTTTGGTCATTTGAAGTATTTTCAAGAATTATCTGAGGACTATATCCACAACAGTTTCTCCGTCAACTCCGTTGCTCCCATTCAAATAATCCGGCACTATTACGATCGCCTACTTTCTAAAGAGGATTTCCATTGTGCAGTCATGGTGAGTATTGCCGGCCGGCTTTCTTCGCCACTCTTCAGCATCTATAGCGCCACCAAGGCGGCCTTGAGCAAGTTCATAGAGGCGGTCAATGTGGAACTGGATGTTCAGGGAAGCAAGAATCGGATTCTAGAAGTCTCACCCGGTTCCTTGAAGGGTACGGGCTTTACGGGAGGGACTTCGCAACCTGAACTGACGGCTGCGCTGGCGGACGAGATTATCCGTCGTTCGGTTCAACATGAAGAGCTGTTCATTCCCCAATACGAGGACGTTTTCAAAGGCGTCATCGCCCGATATGAGGCGGATGCGCATCAATTCGGGGTGGACAGTTATTGGTATAAGAAAAAGAGAATGCAGTAGTATTACCATTTATGCCCGATACTTCTAAAATACTGGTTACGTCCCCGCTTCTTCCGGATCTGGAGGAGTTTCATGCACTTCTCCGAGAAATCTGGGAAAGCAAGTGGATTACCAATAATGGCTCCATACACAAGAAGCTGGAGGCGGCATTATGCGAGTATCTCAAAGTTCCGTATATTAGTTTGTTTACGAATGGGACGATGCCGCTTTTGACCGCGCTGCAGGCTCTTCGAATTACCGGAGAGGTCATTACGACACCATATAGCTTCGTTGCTACAACCCATTCTATCTGGTGGAACAACTGTAAGCCGGTCTTTGTCGATATCGACCCCACGACCGGAAATATCGACCCGGACAGGATTGAGTCCGCCATCACGCCAAAGACTAGCGCTATCATGCCGGTTCACGTGTACGGGAAGCCGTGCGACACGAAACGGATTCAGGAGATTGCCGACAAATACGGGCTGAAGGTTATCTATGATGCCGCCCATGCATTCGGTGTAGAGGTCAATGGAGAGAGTATCTTGAAAGCTGGAGATTTGTCCACCCTCAGTTTTCACGCGACGAAGGTGTTCAACACTATCGAGGGTGGTGCTATGGTGATGCACGACGCTGAGATGAAGAAAAGGATAGACTATTTGAAGAATTTCGGGTTCGCAGGAGAAACGACAGTCGTTGGACCTGGTATCAACAGCAAGATGGACGAGATCCGATCCGCCTATGGACTGCTGAATCTCAAACAGGTCGATGCCGCCATTGAAGCTCGCCACCAAGTTGCCATCCGATATCGGGAGGCACTTAGAGATGTTGAAGGAATCTCATATTTCGATGATAAGCCCGGCGTCCGCCATAATTATTCTTATTTCCCTATTTTTGTGGACGCAGAGAGATACGGGATGACACGGGATGAGCTCTATTTCAAGATGAAAGAGAACGGTGTGTTTGGAAGGCGTTATTTCTACCCACTCATTAGTTCCTTCAGCACATATAGTGGACTCCCAAGCGCCGACCCGGCGAACCTGCCGCAGGCGCATAAGATGGCGGACAGTGTGATTTGCTTGCCGATGCATCATAGGTTGGATTCTTCAGATATCGATCGTATCCTCTCCCTTATAGATCGTTGACTTGATTAAATCTGCCCATATCAGATTTGTTTCTGTCTTGTTGCTTCTTGCACTTTCTTGCGAGAAAATGCCTCTAGTTGAGGCTGATGCATCAAACCATACCTGGGTAGAAGAGCAAGCACAGTTGGTGGAGGAGGGCCTTTGTTCTGAGCAGAGTTTCCGGCCTTCTTCTATGAGCGAAGAGCAGTATCTTGGTGCAATCAATGCGGTCAAAAAAGCCTATCATTTGACGGATATAACCTTTACTCCACTTCGGTCGATAGACTATAACGTAGGGACATATCAACCTAATACTCTTTATAAAGGTATGATATATTCCTCCGTGAAGGAAACTGGAACATACGTTGGATCCAATGTCAGTTTCCATACTTTTATGACGGCCATTCACAATCCTAGGAGCAGAATATATACAGACCGAGTTGATGAGTCTCCCTATCATGGGAAGAATTGCCGTTCATATTACGGTACCGTATGTAGTGATCTGGTCTCATATGCTCTGGGGGTGAATTATGTTAGTTATGATTTTGTGGCGTCAGATGAAATGGAAGAACTGGACTATTCCGATGTCGGCGGGTTTCATATAGCCGATGTGTTGTGGAGGCCTGGCCATGTCGCTTTTATTACGGATATTGTTAGGAATCAGAATGACAGCGTCGTTTCGATAGAGATTTCTGAAGCATTACAGAATGGATGCAAAAGACGTTCTGTAACTCGTTCTATTTTTGAAAGCAGGATTGCTCCTTCCTTTAAGAAGGTGCTCAGATACAGGCATTTGGATAAGAATGTGGAGTATGAGCCGGTTGCAGAGTTTGTTCCCGTTTTTGATGAAGTGGAGGTTCCCTTCGAATATAACGATGATATATGTGTAGATAAAGGAGATCAATCTTGTTATTTTGTTGGAGAAGAGGTGGTTATTAATATCTTTTCTCCTGGAGAAGTTCTTGAGGTTTATAAAGATGGGATGTTTCTATACACCATCAGTATTGAATCAGGAGATGTCCGTTTATCTGATTTGGATTACGGTTTGTACCAGGCTCGCTTAGTTAAAAGTGATGAGTATAGTGATTATACTTCATGGATGATGGTTGATTGTTCGATAGAACCATCAAAAGATGAGATGGCAATCTCTTTCAGCAGTGATAATTCCCGTCCGGTGTCAATATCTTTTTGCGATCAATCCGGGAGCAGGAAATATCCTTACACGGATATTCTTTCCAGAAATTTCACGGAAGAAGAAGAATCTCTTGGCTACATCTTAATACCACAAGATAAAGTCAAATCTGATAAGCAATATTTTAAGATTACTTTTGAAACCGAATTTGGGAAGATATCGACGATTCCCATCAAATGGCTTTAATTGAATGCGTATGAAAGACACGAGACTGTTTCTTGAATCTATAGGGATGCCCCCTGGGGACCTCTATTCCCTTCCGACATCAGAAAAGCGATTTGATGACGGCGGCCAGTACCGTTTTGAGGTTCCTGGCATTCAGGGCCCTGGAGCGATGAAGGCCTTGTTGGAGGCTCTTGATGGATATGAAATCCCTATTCATCGGGTTACGCAAACCAAAGGCATCTGGACACTTCTTGACAACGAAATTGCTCAGATGGTGGAGTATGCAGACAAGTGGAAAGTGGAACTCATCCTTGCTATCGGTCCTCGAGCCACAACCGATACGTCTGCTTCCGTCCATACGGAAGAAGGTCAGCGCATGGGCTATCGTCTCCGGGGACAGGAGCAGATCGTCCGGGCCATCGAGGATGTCCGCCGTGCCGCCCGTCTGGGCTGCCACTCCTTCATGGTTTATGATGAAGGCGCCCTCTGGCTGCTCGGTCAGATGCGGGAGCAAGGCTTCATCCCGAAAGATTGCCACTTTAAAGTGTCGGCCCATACCGGTCATGGAAATCCTTGTTCTGCCAAACTGATGGAATCGCTGGGCGCTAACTCGTTCAACCCCGTCCGTGACATCCAGCTTCAGATGCTGGCTGCCATTCGTGCTGCCATCGATATTCCGATTGATTTGCACACGGAGAATCCAAAGTCCTCGGGCGGTTTTATCCGCCACTATGAAGTGCCGGAGTTTATCCGCATATGTGCGCCTGTGTATCTGAAAACTGGTGGTTCTGTCGCCGCTACGCATAGCTGGGATACTACAGAGGCAGATGCGAGAAAGCGTGCGAAGCAGGTTGCTTTGGTGAAACGTGTAATTGACGAGTATTATCCAGAAGCGATTGTTTCTCCGAAATGAGTAAAACTGCTCTCGTTCTAGGAGGGACATCTCCACACAAGCTCTTGATTGACAAACTCAAGAGCCGTGGTTTCTATGTAATTTTGGTTGATTATCTAGATAATCCTCCTGCTAAAGAGAATGCAGATGAACATATAAAGGCCAGTACACTAGATCAGGATATCGTACTATCGATAGCTAATGAAAGAAAAGCGGACTTGGTTATAAGCGCCTGCATAGATCAGGCGAATAGCGTATGCTGCTATGTGTCTGAAAAACTGAATCTTCCTCACCCTTACAGTTTTCAGACTTCACTGAATGTTACAAACAAGGGGTTGATGAAAAGAATCATGCTTGAAAACGGAATTCCGACCTCACCATTTATGACGGTGTCTTCCCCGGACGAGGTAGAATGGAATGCCGTTCATTTCCCTTCCGTTGTCAAACCTGTCGATTGTAACAGCTCTAAAGGGGTAAAAAGAGTCGACAATCGGGAAGATGCTGAAGAGGCCATTGCAGATGCAATTCTTATGAGTCGATCTCATGAGGCCATTTTGGAAGGTTTTAATATTGGACCTGAGATTCAAGTGGATTGCCTTGCGACTTCTTCCGGAGTCAAGGTGATGATGACCCGCCAAAAACAAAAGATTGCTTCGAATAGCAAAGGAATGGTGCTCCAGTCTTATGGCTCCGTATTTCCAGCTCCTTTGACTAACGTTCAAAGAGCTAAGGTTCAAAGCATTGCCGAGAGAATTACTGCCGCCTTTGAATTACGGAACACACCATTCTTCTATCAAGCTGTCATAACGAATGGGGGGATAAGTGTTTTAGAGTTTGCACCGAGGATTGGTGGAGGACTGAGCTATTCCATTTTGAAGGATTTTGGATCCTATGATGCTGTTGAGTACACCATTGATTCATACTTGGGGAAAGATCTTGAGGCTGTCCCCTATATCCCGAATAACAAGTTTTTGTCTAGCATCTTAATATATGTTCATCCTGGTTTTTTCGATCATATAGAAGGTCTTGAAGATCTTATACAAAAAGGGTTGATAGAGAGTGGTATTGTGATGAAGTCACGAGGTGACTTCATTGACGGGGATTTAAGAAGTTCTAATCGTGTTGCCGCATTCATTGTTACAGAAAAGGATTACCATTCCTTGCAATCCAAGGCAAGACAAGCATTTTCTTCCATTGAAGCATTTGATATGGATGGAAAACCTATGATTAATCGCTCTGTTTATCCATTCGCTTAATGAGGCATCATCAATATAATCCATCCTATGGGTTTGTTAAGGAACCTGTTGATTTTAATAAGTATACAGATCGGAGCCTGTTGCAGTATTGCCTGGGCGCCACTATGTATATGCCCGGAACAAAAAACTTTGTCCAAAAAATAGTGGACAAGAGTTATCCCGGTCTAACATCAATGGTGATGTGTTTTGAGGATGCCTGCCCTGAGGAAGAAGTCCACAAAGCGGAATTTAATTCAATCCATCTTTTGGATGAACTTGACAGATTGGAAAGAAAAGGAATGCTGGATTACAAGGATGTCCCTCTAATCTTTTTCCGTGTCCGAAATTTAGAGCAGTTCCGCCACTTCAGTTCTATGTTGAAACCGGAGCATATCAGGTTTATCACCGGCATCAACTTCCCCAAATTCAACAGTGTAACGGCAGAAGGCTATATGCTCAAGTTAAAAGAACTAAATGAACGATTTGGGGAGGTAATATATAGTATGCCAATTATCGAAGACCGTCGTGTTGCCTACAAGGAATCGCGTTTGGATGAACTCATTGCTATCAAGTCTGTGCTAGATGAGTATAAGAGTCTTGTCTTGAATATCCGTGTTGGTGGGACCGATTTTTCATCCTGCTTTGGTGTCCGCCGTGGAATCAACTATACCATCTACGATATCCTGACAGTCAGCAATTGTCTGATGGACATACTCAACGTGTTTACTCGGGACAACGACTATACTGTTTCCGGTCCGGTCTGGGAGTACTTCAAGGCAAACAAGAGCATGAAGACGATGACCGAACTTCCCAAGGTTGATCTTCAGCAGACACTCTTGAAACGGAAGGCGATTGTGAACGATGCCGTCGACGGATTGATGAGAGAATTGATTCTTGATCAGGCCAATGGTTTCATGGGCAAAACCTGCATCCATCCTTCCCATCTTAACTATATCAACGGTATGCTGGCAGTGACCAAGGATGAGTATGATGATGCCTATCAGATCATGCATACTTCTGGCGGTGTCGTGAAGGGTACAAAGGGAATGAATGAGGTCGGACCCCATAAGGCTTGGGCGCAGAGAATACTTCAAAGGGCGGAGGCATATGGGGTGATAGAGAATGAAGCCAGTTATTTTGAGTTATTCGGAGTAGAAGCGGGTGAATAGCAGTTTTACTATGCAGATTATTAAGGATTCACTAATAGATTGTTCTTCTCAACTATATGAGAATGTCAAAATAGTTGATTCAAAGATAGAAGCTCACTGTTCTATTGGAGACAATTCAAATCTACTGAATTCTGTATTGCATAACCACTGTGCATTAAATCGGAATTGTGTATTGGATACGTGTGAAATGGGATTTGGCAGTTATGCAAATCAGAATACGATCATGAAGCATGTCATAGTAGGGAAGTTTTGTTGCATTTCTTGGAATGTCACCATCTATGGTGGAAGTTCGCATAATTATTCGGCACCATCATGTTATACCCGCTATCATTGGAAGAGTATCTTCGGGTCTTCCGAGGAGTTTTCATCAAAAGAGAAAAGCAAGACGATTATTGGGAATGATGTTTGGATTGGTAATGCCGCGATTATCATTAATGGAGTCAATATTGGAGATGGGGCGATAATAGGTGCGGGTGCGGTCGTTACAAAGGATGTTGCCCCCTATAGCATAGTAGCGGGTGTCCCCGCAAAACTTATCCGAAAACGATTTGATGACGAAACAATTAATCGGCTGGAGGAGATAAGATGGTGGGACTGGCCTCAAGATGTCATTGGTAAGAATGAACGGCTGCTTCGGCTTAATGATTTGTCAAGGGAGAGTCTTTGGGAACTGGAAAGAATATCAAAGCAATTGAGGAAGTGACAAAGATTCTTCATACACATTGCTATCGAGGACTTCCCTTGCAGATTCTTATGTCTGTTATTCCCGAGGGGTTTCAGTTAGAAACCTTAAAAGAGGCGAATCGTGATGTTTTGATATCTCAGGCGAATGATGCAGATTATTTCCTAGTGAGTGGACGTTTACAAATTGACAGAGAGGTTTTGAATGCTGCTCCTAGACTAAGGATGATTCAGCGAACTGGTGTTGGGACTGAGATGTTGGATCTGGCAGCGATTAAACAGCGTGGGATTCCCGTTTATGTGAATGCAGGTATTAATGCCCAAAGCGTCGCAGAACATACCCTCACTTTGATTCTCGCTTGCCTGAAGCAGTTGCCCAGAATCAACAAGCAGACTCATTCCGCAGTTTGGGCCAAACAGGCATCGGGCCTCCAGACTCGGGAACTGCACGGAAAGACTGTCGGGCTTGTCGGGATGGGGAATATCGGAAGAATGGTTGCCCGCCTGTTGAATGCGTTCGGTGCAATTGTCTTGTATACGGATGTCTTCCGTCAGCCGGAGGCGGTTGAGAAGGAACTGGGATTGACATTTTGTCCAACATTCAATGAGATGCTCCCAAAAGTTGATATCTTGAGTTTTCACTGCCCGCTTACACCAGACAATGTTGAGATGCTCAATGTCTGTACTTTGTCGTTGATGAAGCCAGGCGCAGTCGTGATTAATACTGCTCGTGGAAAACTGATCAATCCGGTCGACTTGTACGATGCTCTTCTATCCGGCCAGATTCTTTCCGCAGGACTTGATACACATTATGATGAGCCGATTCGGGAGGATAGCAGGTTGCTGGAACTGGATAATGTTATTCTGACGCCCCATATCGCTGGGCTGTCGTATGAAGCGTTCCATTCTATGATGAAAAGTGCGATGGACAATATCGTCGCTTTCGAATCCGGTCAGTTAGATCGGATTGAGGGGAAAAGACTGGTTTTCTGATGAATATCACGGACATATTTGTCGATTATCTTTACGGGTTATCCGTTTCTGACCTTCGGGAGGAAGCGGTTGAACAGGCCAGGCTATGTCTGATTGATTACAAGGGAGTGACCGCTGCCGGGGCAAAGATACTGAAGAAGCGAGGCGATGCTTTCCTAGACCGTGTCATGAAACAGGGTGGGAATATAAGTGTTATAGGGTTTAAGGAGAATACGACGCTTCATAATGCGGCTTTTCTCAATGCGATGAGTGCCCATATGGCCGAACTGGATGATGGCCATCGAGCCGGCCAGATTCATCTTGGGGCGTCGATCATCTCTGCACTTCTTCCGGTTGCCGAAGTTGAGAGCCTAGCAGAAGATGCCGTTCTGCGTGGAATTGTTGTTGGTTATGAGGCCGCAATCAGGCTTGCTATGGCTGTTAATCCTTCGCATAAGTTGAAGGGGTTTCACACATCGGGTACCTGCGGGACAATCGGCGTTGCTGTCGCAATTGCCGCGGCACTGAAGTTCACTCATGAGCAGATGAAAGTGGCGGTATCCGCCGCCACGGCAAGCGCTTCCGGACTGCTTGAAATGCAGGAAAATGAATCAGAGCTGAAACCCTTCAATCTTGCTCATGCAGCCGTTGCTGGCATTACCGCTGCTTACTGCGCATTGGCTGGATTCAAGGGGCCGGATGACGCTATCAGTGGGAAGCGTGGTTTCTTGTCGGTCATGACGGAGAATCCTAAGATTCAATACCTCAGTGAGTTCAACGAGCCGTATCTTCAGATTGAGAGAATTTACCGTAAATTGTATGCCGCCTGCCGTCATGCTCATTCTGCCATTGAGGCGGCCATTTCCCTGAGAAATGAATACAGCATTGATCCTGCATCCATTTCCAGCATTCTCATTGAAACATACGGGATGGCGATAAAGGGGCATGACCATAAGGATATCAAAGGGATTCAATCCGCGAAAATGAGCATCCCTTTCAGTGTCGCCCTTGCATTGAAGACAGGGGGTGCCGGACTGGGGGACTATAATGAGAGTAATCTGTCGGATGAAGAGATTCATCGCCTGATGGATTTGATTCAGATTGTTGAGGATCCGGAGATATCCTCATGGCTTCCTGGAAAACGTGCGGCCCGTGTCACAATTGAATCAGCAGATAAAGCATTTTCGTCTTGTGTCGAGTATCCCAAGGGAGAGCCGGAGAATCCACTGACGGAGTCTGAAATAATCGAGAAAAACCAATAATGGAACACATAGAGATCAATACACCTTGCCCTGAAGAGTTGATCGCAACTCTTAAAGTGGGTGATGTGGTTTCCATCTCCGGCTTCATCTATACCGGCCGCGATGCGGTTCTTCCCAGGATTGTCAAGGCTGCAGCGGAGGGATGTCTTTCTGAACTTGGTATTGACCTTCAAGGTTCGGTCATATTCCATACGGCCGTATCCCCTGCCGGTGTTGGCCCCACTTCCAGCAACAAAGTGGAGATTGAAAACAGTTTCGCTCCCCTGTCAAAGGCTGGAGTGAAGATACATTTGGGGAAAGGAGCCATCTCTCCTGTGACGGTTCAGGCATTGAAAGAGAACAATGCCGTTTTTGCTGTAATCCCTCCGGTGACCGCACTGCTTGAGATCCAGACCTTGGAGAGAGGAGTCGTGGCTTTCCCTGAACTTGGGATGGAGGCCTTCCATCGTATCCGTGTTGAGAATTATCAGGCAATTATTGCCGCAGCCCATGGTGAGAGTATCTATGACTAACGAAATCGTACAGAAGGTTTCAGATTGTCTGGTCCGTGCCGGATCCACTTTCCGCGAGGATCAGAAAACGGCATATCGCCGCGCTATCGGCTCTGAGACGAATGGGCATTCTTGCTGGGTTATGAAGCAAGTGCTGGAAAATGCCTTGGTCGCAGAAGAGCGTCGGAGTCCCCTTTGTGATGATACGGGTATTCCCCATTTGTTCCTTGAGGTTGGCCCCAATCGGACTGTTTCCGGAGAATTGATGCAGCAGATATTCGAAGGTGTAGAATTGGGGCTTCGGACACTTCCTGGTCGTCCTATGGCCATCAAAGGAGACGATTATACCCGTCTGGATCAGTCGGGTGGTTTGGATGAAGATCCGGGAGCGTTGAAGTCAGCTCCAATCTTGATCAAACCTGTGGATGAGGATGTCCTTCGCTTGACGGTTTTGATGCTGGGTGGCGGTCCTGCTATCCGCGGAATAACCCATCGGGTTTTCCATAAGCATAGCGTTGATGTCGTGATTGACGAGATTGTTTTTCGTGCCAAGGAGGCAGTGGCCAAGCTTGGGTGCAGTCCTTGTACGCTTGCTGTGGGAATTGGTCGGTCTCAATACGAGGCGACCTCTATGATGATGGAGGCGATGGCGAAGGGGAACTACGATATTCAGTCCGAATTCGAACGGACGATTACGGAAAAAGTGAACGATGCGGGAATTGGCGCTCTTGGACTGGGCGGAAAAACCAGTGTGTTGGCGACTTTCGCCAAGGTCGGGCCTCAGCGGGCAAGTGGAGTGAGGATCGTTGCGTTAAGGCCTTGTTGCTGTTTTGAGCCGAGGAGGGCGAGTGTTGATTTATAACGGAGAATCAAGATAATTGAACTTGACGGATGATGAATTTGGAGAAAGAGACCATTTGCGGCTATGAAGTCTCAGCCCAAATGAAAAGGCTCTGGGCCATGGAATTGGATATTGTGAAGCAGTTCGTTACCGTATGTGAAAAGCATCAATTGAAGTATTGGATCATGGGTGGCACTCTGCTGGGCGCGGTCAGACACAAGGGGTTCATTCCCTGGGATAATGACATCGATCTCGCTATGCCACGGAAAGATTTCAACAAATTGTTGAGAATCGGCCCTGAAGCGTTTCAGAGTCCACTTTTTTTCCAAACTCCGGTGACAGAGAATGCCCGGTTCTTTCGTACATTTGTACGAATTCGAAATGGAAATGGAACGGCTTCCTTCCAGGATGAGTACGATTTGGGCATTAATGGAGGTGTTTTCATCGATATATTCTGTCTGGATGAGATTCCTGATTCGCCATTGAAGAGGAAATGCTACTTCAGGAAGATCAATGAAATTGCAAAAATGGCAAGATTCGCTCTTGGGAGGAATCTGAAAGGTGGATTTCGAAACAGGATCAAGCATTTCTTGCAAAAGTTTGTTTATTCCATCGTTTTAAAGAAACCCGATACAGCCCAGTTGTTCAATCTCTATCAATGGGAAGCGGGGCGGTATTCCGGACAGTGCCGTCATAGCATCGCCCACCATGCTTTTGGGTATAATCCCCATTATATCTGGGAATCAAATGATTGGGAAGAGACCGTAATGTTGCCGTTTGAGGATGTCATGCTATACGCTCCTAAAGGCTACGACGCAATACTCCGGCATCAGTATGGCGACTATATGCAGATCCCCGAGGACAAAGCGACACACGATGTGTATCATTTTAATCCCGACATCCCTTATACCAAGTATTTTAATAGATAGCTTTATTATACAGACATGAGTACTGCAATTGAGTTTGATCATGTTGGTAAACAGTACCGTTTAGGCCTCGTTACCACAAGAACTCTTTCACACGATCTTGACCGCTGGTGGAAAACTGCCGTATTGAAGAAAGAAGACCCCTATCTTAAAATCGGTGAGACCAACGACCGGTCCAAAAAGGGAGACAGCGAATATGTATGGGCGCTGCAGGACATAAATTTCAAAGTAGATCAAGGAGACGTTGTCGGCATCATAGGTAAAAATGGTGCGGGCAAAAGTACTCTTCTTAAACTCCTTTCCAAAGTGACAGGTCCGACTGTCGGAACCATCAGAGCCCGAGGCAGAATCGGGGCTTTGCTGGAAGTTGGTACGGGTTTCCATTCGGAGATGACCGGACGTGAGAATATATACATGAACGGAGCAATTATGGGAATGACCAAAGCCGAGATTACCAGCAAACTCGATGAGATCATTGACTTTTCCGGCTGCGAACGTTATATTGACACACCTGTCAAGCGTTATTCTTCCGGAATGAAGGTTCGTTTGGGATTTGCCGTTGCCGCCCACCTTGAGCCGGAAATATTGGTTGTCGATGAGGTCCTTGCCGTCGGTGACGCCGAATTCCAAAAGAAAGCCATAGGCAAAATGCAGGATGTCAGCCGAGGTGAAGGAAGAACGGTGCTTTTTGTGAGCCATAATATGACAAGTATCAAAGCCTTATGCAAGCGGGGAGTTATTCTGGAAAACGGTTTTCTAGTGGATGACGGTGACGTCGACACGATTGTGACTCATTATTTGCGTGGTGACAGTGCTATTGATAACTATAAGGCATGGAACACTCCGGTAATTTCAAACCAAGGCTTTGAGTTAATGGAAATCGGAGTACGTCGAAAAGAAGAAAACTTTAATGAATTGATACGTATGGATCAAGATCTTGAGGTCGTTATACGTTATCGATTGACCAAACCCTTCAATTCCTTCTGGATTACCATGCACATGAAGAATGAGCAAGGAACCAAAATATTCTCATTCGGTGGTGGCGGCCGCTGCTATGATAAAAAACATGACGCCGGGGAATATGAGCAAAAATGCACAATCCCTGCCAATTTCCTGAACTGGGGGAATTATGCCATTGATTTCATGGCATTTCAGCAGGAAAACAATATTGAATGTCTGGCAAATGAACAGGATCTTATCAGTTTCACACTGTCAAATAAGTCGGTACGCATTGGGGGGCACATGGGAAGAGAGCCAGGTGACATTACTCCAAAATTCGACTTTACTGAGAGTAAATTGTCTAGTTTGCTATAGTGTTCTGTATAATCCATGGATGCAGAGAACAAATACTTGGTGGCCATCCGATGCTTGACTTACAATCAATCGGCGTATATAACTGACGCATTGGATGGTTTTGTAATGCAACAAACCAGTTTCCCATTTGTCGCCATGGTAGTTGATGACGCATCTACTGATGACGAGCCAAAATTGCTGAGGGATTATTTCAATAATAACTTTGACACTCAGGATACCGGTACTGCGTATCAAAAGAATACCGAATACGGAACAGTTTTGTATGCACGACATAAATCAAACAAGAACTGTTATTTTGCGATTCTTCTTTTGAAGGAAAACCACCGGAGCCGGGGAAAAGGCAAAAAAAAATACTTGACTCCTTGGATGGAAGAAGCGGAATTTGTGGCGCTTTGTGAGGGTGATGACTACTGGACGGATCCTTGTAAGCTACAGAAACAGGTGGGGTTCCTAAAAGAGCACCAGGATTACGGATTGTGTTACAGTGATTTCGATTTGTTTGATGAAGTAAGTGGACAGTATAGTCGGGCGGTTTTCGAGAATGAGATTTATAAAAGACCGTTTACCTTTGAAGAACATCTCGTCGAATGTGGTTATATTGCTCCCATGTCGTGGTTGTATAGAAAATCGGTTTATGACAGTTTGGAATACAAGGCCTTTACAGATGCGACTTTCGCCTATGCCCTTGCTTTTTTCAAACAGTCGAAAGTGTATTACCTCCCTGAAGTAACTTGTGTATACAGGGCTCATCCCAATAGTTTATCCAGACCTACTGGTGCAAAACTATATTTCCGACAGTACAAGGGGGTATTCGACACCCAGATGTATTTTGCCGAGAAGTATCAAGTCAGTGAGGATCTAGTGAAACTCATCAAATCGGGTAGTTACGTTAGATTGCTCCCTACTGCTATCCAGTCGAAGCAGTCTGAGTTCATAGAGGAAGCCGCCGACTTCTTTAAGGAGAACAACATCAATTTCGATGAGATTCTTAAACTGAGCAAAGACTATCTTCAGGCCCGCCAGGATAGTCGCAATGCCCGGAAAACACATGCCTACAAGATTGGAAAGGCGATTCTCAAGCCCGTCGAAAGAGTAAAGCGAATCAAGCAATTGTTCAAGTGATTTCCATTATCATCTGTTCCCGGAACCGCGAAATCCCACAGGATCTGAGAGACAATCTCTCGGTGACTGTTGGTTGCGAATACGAACTGGTTTTCATCGATAATTCCGAGAGGAAATACTCATTATTCCAGGCTTATAACGACGGTGTGCGCCGGTCAAAGGGGGATATCTTGTGCTTCATGCACGAAGATGTGTTGTTCCGTTCCGAAGACTGGGGAAACAGGATAGTCCAGTATTTTGACGAGGATGAAAAGATAGGTGTGATCGGATTTGCCGGTTCTCATTTCTTGCCTGCCGCACCGATGTATTGGTATAGTTCTCCTTTCATTTCTCAAAGGAACCTGAACAACAACCAAGGTAATGTGAAAGAGCATGTACACGAGGCTTGGTTTGCGGGAAGAAGTATTATTGAAGTTGTCGCAGTCGACGGGTTCTGCTTTTTCGTTAGAAAGTGTTTGTTTGAGCATATTTGTTTTGATGAGACGACTTACAAAGGATTCCATCTGTACGATATGGATATCTGTATGCAGGTAATTGAGGCCGGATATAGAGTGTGCGTATGCAGGGATGTATTGACCGAGCATTGTTGGTCGCAAAAAAAAGTGTTCACTAAAGACGGTGGTGACTTGTTCATGCACAACCTTATTCTGTTCACGGATAAGTGGAAGAATAAAAAAAAGTTGCCGATATGGCGGGGGCTGGATTTGCCAGAGGAAATGTTCCAGAGGGTGAGTCGGGTATATAGACAAGCCTATCGGAATGACATATATTCCAATTCAAGTTTCCTGCGTACTCTAAAAAGAAGAATTAAAAAAATGCTCAAAAGATGATTCCAAGAATCATTCATTATTGCTGGTTCGGAAAGGGATTGATGCCTCAGTCTCAGAAGAAGTGTATTGAGGGATGGAAGAGATTGATGCCAGATTACGAGATTAAGCGATGGGATGAATCTACGTTCAACCTGGACGATTTCCCGCTTGCGAAATACGCCTGCGAGGTGAAGAAATATGCTCTTGCGTCCGATGTGTGCCGGTACAATGTCTTGACCCAATTTGGTGGAATCTATCTGGATACGGATGTGGAACTTTTCAAGCGCTTTGACGACCTGTTGGATTGCAATTTCTTTACGGGGGTCGAACTATACCGCGAGTTCAAGAAAGAGCATATTGCAGATAAGTACCTTAACCCAGACGGCTCTCCCAAGAATCCCGGGGAGGATGTCCCGCATTTTGAAGTCCTGACATCCACGATGGCTTGTTGCCCTGAATTCGAAATGGTCGTTAAAATCAGGGATTACTACAATACGGTCGAGGCCTCCCCCGAGCGTGCCCTTCATTACCGTGAATGGGTAAATAACGACCGACTGGTCGCCCGTTACTGTGCTGAGCGAGGTTTCAAGTATAAGGATGAGACACAGCATTTCGGAGACGGGATGGTAGTGTATGGCACGGGGATGTTCGGTCATGAATACTGTGAGAATCCAAACTTTACCATTTCCTATCATCACAATGCCGCAACCTGGGACAGTGACCGATGGACCAAGCGCCAGAGGAGAGAATTCTTCTTTGACAAATTTGGTTTGCTGCCAGTATATACCTGGTTGAGGAGTTTAAAGAAGAAACTGAAATGACAGGTTCCGGAAACATACCTCAGCGTGACAGGACCTTCGATATCATGAAGGGCATCGGTATCCTGCTGGTGATTACCGCTCATTTTTTCAGTTGGAATCATCCGATCCTTGGCCGGAGCATCACCTCTTTCCACATGCCAATGTTTTTCATCGTCGCCGGATATTTCTCAAAGGGTTTTACCTCTTGGGATGACACGAAAGCGAAGATAAAGAAATATGCAAGTCGTCTGTTGCCAGCATTCGTGTTTACCCAGGCCGTCATCGTCCTGTGGGTAATCTTGATGGTTCTGACGAAAGAAGACGGTTGGAATTCGGTGATCCGGGAGGCTTTGTCCCTCTTCTGGGCCGACCCTCATGGCCCCGTCACCCCTTGGGGAAGATTAAGCGTCGGCGTGATTTGGTTTTTGGTCGCCTTGTTTGTTTCCAAGAGCCTTCTGCTCATCATTTCCCGGCTGAAAGTATGGGCGCTTCCTGTATCTTTCGCGCTCGCAATTGCCTCCTTGTTACTCCATAGGGTTTTCCCGTATTCTATCTGGTGCATCTCTATCGGTCTGACCGCCTTACCTTTCGTTACGTTGGGCTGGTGGTTCCGGACACACAATGTCCCTGTGTGGCTTGCCGTAATCTGCATTGTCTGCTGGATTGTCGCGGTCCTATATTCGAAATTGGGAATGTACGATTTCATCTGGGGCTGTTATCCTTTGGATGTGCTTGGCGCTTGCGGTGGTACAATCTGCTTGTATTGGGTAAGCAAATTGCTGGACCGGTATCTGAACCCTGCCGCTGTTGTTTTCGCGATTTTGGGCATCTGGTCCTTGGCCATTATATGTTTTCACGATTTGGAGATGTATTGCCACCTGGGAAACCATGTCATGGGATTGTTCCACTTATCCCTGCCTGTCTGGGGGAAATACCTGCTCCGTTATCTGGTGACAATCGGCCTTGCCGCTGCTGCCGTCAAGCTGCCGATTATCAAAAAGATCTTTGTTTAGATGCATCCGACCGTTTCCATCCTGATGCCGGTGTACAAGACTTCCCAGTATCTGCGGGAAGCGGTGGACAGTATATTGTCGCAGACGTTCACAGACTTCGAGTTGATTGTCCTGAACGACTGCTCTCCGGATGATGCAGAGATTATCCTCGACGGATATAAGGATCCGAGAATCGTCCGGTACCTCGGGGAGAATAATGTCGGCCTTGCGAATGTCCTCAACGTCGGTATGCAGATGGCGAAGGGAAAGTATATCGCTCGCATGGACAGCGACGACCTCTCGACCCCGGACCGCCTGGAAGTTCAAGTCGACTATCTCGAGCAGCATCCTGACGTTGACCTTTGCTCGTGCGGGATGAAACTGTTCGATGCTAAGGACGGTACTTGGGTCAGAGAGTCCGACCCGGACAAGGTTCGCATTTCCGCACTGTTTTTCTCTCCGATCCTCCATGCCTCCAGTGTCTGGAGGAGGGAAATCTTCGAGAGAGAGGGATTGCATTTCGAGCAGGAGATGGTTCCTGCCGAGGATTATGACTTGTGGTGCAGAGCGTTGGCCAAGGGGCTTCGGATGGTGAATATTCCGGAGTGTATGTACTTGTACCGGATTCATGCGAATCAAGCCACGGGAAATACGGAAAGAACTTCCCTGAAGGAAGTGGAGGTGAGGGAACGATTCCTGCACGCCATCTATCCTGACGCCCGGGAGAATGAGATTGCCCCTATCGCCACGCTGAAGAGTTGCTTGGACCCGGATGAATTCAAACAAATTGCCGGTTCTTTACAGGAACTGAATGCAAAAGTCGGTTTCTTTAACGGAGAGAAGCTTCGCGATCAACTGGAAAAACGCAGGCAGTACCTGGTGAGAGAATCACTGCGCCGAAGCTTTTCGTGGGAAAAGTTCAATTCTCTGACTATGAAGGAAAAAATCAAGGGAATCGGTATCAACAGATACTTCCTCAAGCATTTCTTTGAGATCGATAAGTGTGCGACTTACATGCTGCGCAAGCACAACAAGAACAAGATGGGCTTTGCAGCGATCGCGCTCAAAGGTACGAGACTCAGTCTGTCCCCTTCATCCGATCTTGTGGTCAAGCAAGGTCGGCTCACACTGAATGCCAAATGGGACAAATGCGATCCATTCCGGTCCATGCTTGTAATGGCGGAGGGCGCTCATCTCTGCGTCGAGAACAGTTTCGACATCTATTCGGGATCGAAGATCTATGTCAATAAGGGAGCGACGCTGAAGCTAGGCGGCGGATACATCAACCATAACCTCAACCTCAGCTGTTTCGAGAGCATTTCTATCGGCAAGGGCGTAGCCATCAGTGAGAACGTTACCCTCCGGGATAGCGATGACCACACCATTGCCTCCTCCGATCATCCCGTCACAAAGCCGATTGTGATTGGAGATCACGTGTGGATTGGTATGAACGTCACCATTTTGAAGGGTGTCACCATCGGCAGCGGTGCCATTATTGCCGCCGGCGCGGTCGTAACGAAGGACGTACCGGAAAATGCTTTAGTGGGAGGTGTACCCGCAAAGGTTATCAAGACGGGCGTTTCCTGGTATTAGAAGTATGCGTTTTTCCATCATCATTCCGGTCTATAATGTAGAGGCCTATCTTCGGGACTGTTTGGATAGTGTTCTCCGCCAATCCTTTTCGGAATGGGAAGCAGTGTGTGTAAATGATGGATCTACTGATGGTTCGGCTGCTATCCTGGAGGAATTTGCAGCAAAAGATTGCCGGTTTAAAGTAATTTCGAAAGCCAATGGAGGGCTTTCGTCAGCCCGAAATGCTGGGATTGAGAAAGCTAAAGGAGACTACATTCTCTTTCTTGACAGTGATGACTGGCTAGAAGACAAAGCACTGGAAGTCCTCTCTGAGAACACTGACAGCGAAGATATGGTGTGCTTTTCTGGCAGGCGTTACTTTGAGAGTAAAGGGAAGTTCCAGACTTCAGACCAGTTAATTGAGCGATGGTATGCATCAGGGATGGATTATTATAATGACAATGCACTTCAACGTCGTGACTTCGCTTTCGTGTGCGTTGTACTCCGAGCATACAGGCGAGATTTCCTTTTGAAGAGCGGGCTTCGTTTCAAGGATGGTATCTACCATGAGGACAACCTGTTCACTCCCCTCGCATGCTATTATGCGAAAGATGTCAGATCATTGAACGAGTGCCTTTATACTTACCGAGTACGTAGCGAGAGCATCACAACGACATACAATTCCAAAAGGCTTTCGGACCTTATGGAAACAGCAAACGAGCTGGCAGCGTTTTTTATCCCTCGATATGGCTTTAACAAAATAATCATTTATCGTGCAATTACACACCATTATCAGGATGTCTTTCAAAAAAGTGCACTAGAGGGAAAAAAGACGCTAAAAAAACAATGTGATTGGAAGTTGTATCATACAGTAAGTCGAACTAAACTAAGACATAGGGCAAACTATATAAAAAACAGGCTAAAGTGCCTTATATGAGTTATGAAAAGTAAAACGATCGAGATAGGTGGGAAGCCTTTCACCTATATGGATGAGGTCGGAGATCCATATGTCTTCAATCCTATGGGACCGAAAGACATGGAAGAAATCCTGGAAACTACCGCCAGGCTCTTGGATGAATGCGGCATAGAATACTTCTTGGCCTTCGGAACACTATTGGGAGCTGTTCGGGAAAAGTATTTCATCAAGGGAGATGATGATGTGGATATAATTATCTCGGATGAAGAAAAGCTATATGCCTGTCTGCCATACCTGTATGAACGAGGATTGTTCATCAACAGGATTTTTAAGACGGAATTGTACACCTTCCACATGGAAGAGAGAAGAGGGCACGTCGATCTATATGTCCTTCGTCCCATTGACAAATGGCCGTATAGGAACTGGTGTGTCAGCATCCGGGGACATTATGCTCCGAAACGATTCTTTTTAAAGATCGAGAAAGGCGGCTGCCATATCGGTAAAAAAGCCTATTCCTGCCCCGAGAATCCGGAGAATCTTCTGGAATGGTGGTATGGAAAGGATTGGAGAATCCCCAAAGCAGGTAAGGCGACGGAAGATGTTTTTTTACGGCGCCTCACAATCTTCCCACATGAATGCTGGAGGAAACTGAAGAACAGGATCAAGCGATTGTTTTGAGATTCTCCGTAATAATACCGCTTTATAACAAAGCGTCTTATGTGACCAAGGCCATCGAAAGTGTCTTGTCGCAGACTTTTTCTGATTACGAGCTGGTTATTATGGACGACGGTAGCAAAGATGACTCCTATGGTGTCGCATCGAAGGCAATCGAGGGGCGAGCGAACAGCCATATCCATCGGCAACAGAATGCCGGTGTAAGCATGGCACGGAATAATTCAGCGGTTTTGTCCCATGGGGATTACCTCTGTTTCCTGGATGCCGATGATTGGTGGGCTCCCACCTTCTTGGAGGAAATGTCCGGATTGATTGATTCATGTCCGGAAGCCGGCATCTATGGGACTGGATACACCATTGTCGATGAGACGAGAAAACGGACCAGGGTAGCTCCCGTTGGAGTCGAGCCGTTGTTCGAGAAGGGTTATATCAATTATTGCCAGGTCTATGCGAAAACGTTGGCGATGCCTCTCTGGACCGGAGCGGTGTGTATCCCTCGCTCTGTCTTTGATGAGATGCAGGGTTTTCCGAAGGGCATCAAGTTGGGAGAGGACTTCCTGCTGTGGATCAAGATTGCTTTGAAGTATAAAGTTGCTTTCCTGAACAAGCCGTTGGCATATTACAACCAGGATGTGGAAGCGGTGAATCGGGGCGTGATCCGGAATGGATATGACCCGGATACGTTCATGACGTTCCATTTCGACCAATTCGCGGAGGAAGAGAAGAAAAACCGGGACCTGAAGGTACTGCTGGACCGCCTGAGAGTATATTCCCTGTTGCGGTTCAGATTCGCCAACGCGCATAAGGACAGGGTGAACCGGGAAATCGGGAAAGTGGATTTTTCCAATGTGGACCGGAAATATTGGTACCTTTATAAGTTGCCATTTCCTACAATTGCCGTATATTTGAAGATTCGTTCATTCGCTTCTTGGTTGAAAAACAGGATGAAATGAAAAAAGTGTTTTCGCGCTTGGTCGCACGTTTGAAAGGTGAACAGGATTTGGACAAACTAATTCAGCGTGGGCTGGTAGTTGGAATCGGGTTCAAGAGAATGGGGGGTGTCATCATCGACCCTTCCCATTGCTGGCATATTGCCATCGGTGATAATGTTACCCTGGCGCCACGTGTCCATATCCTGGCCCATGATGCAAGCACCAAGGTTTTCTTGGGTTATACTCGGGTGGAGAATACGAAGATTGGGAACAACGTGTTCGTGGGCGCCGGATCGATAATCCTACCCGGTGTCACTATCGGCAACAATGTCATAATAGGGGCTGGCAGCATCGTATCTCGAGATATCCCCGATGATTCCGTGGCGGTAGGAAATCCCGCCCGTGTCGTGAAAACCTTGTCCGCCTATTTGGAAGAGAGTAAGCAAAAGATGTCATCCGAGAATATTTACGGAGAGAAGTACACGATGAGGAATAAAGCCTTCGGCGAAACGGAGCGAAAGGCGATGCTGAAGGCTTGCGAGAAACACGGTGTCATCTATGTTGAATAAGGTCTTTAATGATTCCCAGGATCATACATTATTGCTGGTTCGGTAGAGGACCGATGCCTGATTTGGCTATCAAGTGCATTGATTCCTGGCATAAATTTATGCCTGACTGGGAATATGTGTTATGGAATGAAGACAATTTCGACGTTTCGTTGTATCCGTATACCCAGGAGGCCTATGAAGCCAAGAAGTATGCGTTCGTCAGCGACGTGGCCAGGTTGGAAGCATTAAATAAGATTGGCGGCGTATATTTCGATGTCGATTTCGAAGTTTTCAAGACATTTGACGATCTGCTTCAAAATGATGCATTTGCTGGATTTGAAGGGAGCAAACACAATCCCATAATAATGGGCGTTATCGGCTCTATTCCTTGCGGTCAATGGGTTTCCAAACAGTTGGAACGATATGAGGGGCGTCATTTCATTGTAGATGGAAAACCGGATTTGACGACTAATGTCCGATTTATCTCAGAATGGATGGTAGAACACGGTTTTCTTCCAAACGGGAAAGAACAGGTTTTCATGGATCTACATATCTATCCCGTCGATTATTTCTGCCCTAGACTTACAACTGGCGAGTACCGCAGGTCTGCCAACACTTATTGTGAGCAGAAGAATGGGGCTTCCTCTTGGGCGGAATTGACGGTCAAGGATAAGTTGTTCAGACAAATGCCCTTATGGTTAAGAATTGCTTTGATAAAAACTAAACGGTTTATTTTTGGATAAAGAAATGATTCCTTATTTTCCAAAACAGATTAGTTTCCGTGCCATAATCGTATATCTGATTTCTTTGGCAACTGTCAGTGTTGTATTCATAAACTACTCCATGCAAATAGGCTATATTTTATTGGGGTGTATGTGGGTGATAGGGTTCTTTCTCCTCGTCACTCAATGCAGTAGAGCATGGAGAATGGCATCCGATAAGGTTTTTGTCAGAAGTATATTCTGCGCCGCACTGGTATTGAGAGTCATCTGGGTCATCTCGTCCTACTATTTCTATATTAATGCGACTGGCCAGCCTTTCGAGTTCAGTGCTGCTGATTCACTAGGATATCATTTAGATGCTGAATGGCTTGCAGATTCGCCATGGTCTGCAACCTGGGCTTATCTGTTTGGCAGTATCATTGGGATTTCTGATAGTGGGTTCCCCTTCTATTTATCCCTCATATACAGGGTTTTCGGTCCTTCCCTCATTATTACACGATTAATCAATGCCTTACTTAGTTCTTATACATGTATTCTAGTGTATCGAATGTCTTCCCGGACATTCGGTGAAAAGACCGGACGACTTGCTGGAATAATGATGGCTTTCATGCCAAACCTTATTATCTACTGCGGCTACCATCTTAAAGAGACTTTGATGATTTTCCTGGTAATTGCTTGCCTGGAGAGGATTGAATACTTGACTCATCATAAAAAAATAACTTTCTGGAATATCATTCTTCCTACCCTTTTAGCTGGATCGTTGTTTCTCTTCCGGACAGCAATAGGGGCAGCCGCTGTATTTGCTTTTGCATCAACGGTCTTGGTCTCTTCCGCTCCTTCCATGAAACGGGGAGGGAGAAGGTTCGCTCTGATTTCTTGGGGAATCCTTGTCCTATTGGTCTTTGGAGGAGGTACAATAGCAACTGAGATAGAGGGCCTATGGGAAGGCCGTGACGAGAATCAGTCAAACAAGAGAATTGAGCAGACATTGCGCGGCAATCAGTGGGCACAATATGCAACAGGAGCCGTTATGGCTCCAATGATTTTCGTTCTGCCATTTGCAACTATGGTGGATATAGACCAGCAGTATGGTCAACAGGCCAAATCAGGGGGCAATTTTGTTCGTAATTTCATGGGCTTTTTCACTCTTTTAGCAATATATGAAGCATTCAGGCGCAAGAGATGGAGGGACTTCGTACCTATAGGGGCGTTTGCCATTGCATATCTAGGGGTAGTAGCTATGAGCGCGTTCAACAATTCGGAACGCTTCCTTCTGCCTGCTCTTCCTTGTCTTATTATGATGTGGTCATATGGAGTTTCCACTTTACGGGAAAAAACTTACAAGCTTTTGACTCCTTGGTGCTTCGTTGTCTTTGTGATGGAATTTGCATGGGCATACTTTAAGTTAGGCAGTCGAGGGTTATTCTGATAATGATTGATATTCAATCCATAAAACTGATCATCTGGGACCTTGACGATACGTTCTGGAAAGGAACGTTATCTGAAGGTGGGATTGTACTTCCAGAGGAGAATGCAAAGTTACTCAACGACCTTACGGATTGCGGCATTATAAACTCTATCTGTTCAAAGAATGAGTTTGAGCCCACAATAAAGCGTCTTCAAGAGCTGGATGTCTGGGATTTGTTCGTCTTCCCTTCAATCAACTGGGAGAGCAAGGGACCGCAATTGAAGGATAAGCTTGACAAGATGGCTTTACGGCCTGTCAATGTATTGTTCATTGATGACAATCCTTCCAATCTTGGCGAAGCAAAACACTATCTCTCCGACATTCAAGTGGCAGGACCGGAAGTCATTGTTGACCTGATCGAGCAGGTGAGTTCATTGGAGAAGAAAGACCTCCAGCATAAACGTCTAAAACAATACAAGATCCTGGAAGAAAAGGAAACAGCTTCCAAAAGTTTCTCCAGCAGCGAGGATTTCCTGTATAGCAGTCAGATCCAAGTGGAGATTAAACGCGACTGCATTGAAAAGATACAGCGCATCCATGAACTGCTCTTGAGGAGCAATCAGCTGAATTACACCAAGAAGAGAATCGGCATTGAAGAGCTTGAGGCTATCCTAAAAGACAAGGCATATGACTGTGGCTATGTCACTGTTAAGGATCGTTTCGGCGATTACGGCATCGTCGGGTTCTTTGCGGAGAAAGAAGGCAAACTAGAGCATTTCCTGTTTTCATGCAGGACTATGGGCCAGAAGATTGAACAATGGGTTTATGCGCAATTAGGTTTTCCCAAACTAGAGGTGATCGGTGAAGTCAGGACACAATTGAATATGAAGGAGTGTCCGAGATGGATCAATCAGTCGGAATCACCAGTAACGGAAGCCCAAGAATCTCCAAATGAGCTGCTCTCTTGCAGTATCCTGATGAAAGGCCCTTGCGATCTATCTCATTCAGTGGTTTATATTAAGGGCTCCGACCAGATTGATACAGAGTTTACATATATCCGTGATGATAATGGACAGATTATCAACGCACATAACCATTCTGTCCATATTGAAGGACTGTATACTTACACGGACTCTGAAAAAGAAGAGATTGCACGGGATTGCATATTCATCGATCCTGCCATGCTATCCGGATCTTTCTTTACGAAAAGGTATGAATTAATTGTCCTGAGTACGCTTATTGAGTCTTCTTATCATATATATCGGAAGAAAGGGACGAATCTGCGCGTGGTATTCGGTGGGTATGACTTGACTAATCCGGATTATTGGAATGGGTATATAAATGGAAGCATTTATACTGGAGGGAACAAGTTTACCGAAGCGTATCTGCGTGCTTTTTCCGAGAAATATGAATGTGTCGGAATAACGACACCTGAAATGTATATCACGTTCTTGCAAAAGTGCCTGAGATGGCTTCCTGAAGAGACTTCTCTATGTCTTATCTTGGGTGCTACAAGCATTTACGAGGGGGAAGAAATAGCAAAAAAGAGACACCGCCAGCTCAATGATGCAGTTAAGGCGTTTTCATTTAACCATCCTCGAATCAAATATATCGAAATCGACGACTGCGTCAAAGACTCTTCCGACTTTGCCGATGGAATCAACCATTTGTCGGCCAGGGCATATTACGAGCTAGCAAAAAAGCTCTTGGATGTAATCCAAGCCGTTACCGGGAAAAAAATGGATTCTTACTCCTCAAGAATCGTGCTGGTGGACAACTTGACTTTGAAGGTCAGAAAAATCTTGAAGAAGGTCTTGAATCCGGATTCACCTGCCTATAGGAAGTTCAAGTCGGTATTTAATAAGGTGTATAAGAATCGTGGTTGAGCACATGCGTGTTTTGGTTGTCGCCCGCTGCAAGAATGGCCATTATGCTCCGTTTATCAAGGAGCAGGTTGAGGCCATCGAAAAACAAGGCGTTGAATGTCGGTTTTTCGGCGTGGACGGAAAAGGGATTATCGGATATCTCAGGCATCTTCCTAAACTCACAAAATCTATTCGAGAGTTTCGCCCAGACATTATACACGCCCATTATGGGCTCTGCGGACTGCTGGCCAATCTCCAGCGTCGGATTCCGGTGGTGACCACCTACCACGGGAGCGACATCAACAATCCAAGGGCGTTTCGGCTTTCGAAAAGAAGTATCCGTCTTTCACGATTCAATATCTTCGTTTCGCAAAAGAATCTTGATGTCGTCCAACCTCGGAAAGATTTTGCTTTGATTCCTTGTGGTATTAATTTGGATGAGTATCCTATCATTGAAAAGTCTGAAGCCCGTCGGAAGATGAAATTGGATAGGGCTTCTAAGTATGTTCTTTTTGCTGGAGCTTTTGATAATCCCGTCAAGAATGCTTCCTTAGCCCTTTCTGCTATGAAACAGGTCCCCGAAGCCGAATTACTTGAGCTGAAAGGATATTCACGTACGCAGGTAGCCCATTTAATGCAGGCTGTTGATGCCCTCCTGATGACATCGCTAACGGAAGGATCACCTCAGGTTATAAAGGAAGCAATGGCTTGTGGGTGCCCTATCGTCAGTGTTGATGTTGGAGATGTTAAGACCAGGATTTCCGGCCTCAATGGTTGTTTCATTTCGGACAGGTCCATAGATGATATTGCTGCCTCACTTCAGAAAGCTTTAGCTTTTGTGGAACGCACGTCGGGTCGTGATGCCATAATAAAGGATGGACTGACCAATTATCAAATTGCGAGAAAGATTATCGATTGTTATACTGGATTGGTGAGGTTTAGTGGTAGTTGAACAGAATGTGAGCAACTGACCATGTGGGGCTATAGCTCACAGGATGTCATTGTATAATTGTAAACAATTATTTAACTTTATATTTTAAATGTGTAGTGCACTTCGATATTGAATTAATATAGTAAATTATTTAAGCGTTTTAATTATGGATATCAAGGCTTTTATTGAGATCTTTGCAGATCAGTTTGAGGACGCCTGCGCAGATGATTTTACTCCTGAAACCATTTACCGTGAGGTCGAAGGTTGGACTTCTCTTGTTGCCCTATCTGTCCTCGCCATGATAGACGAAGAGTTTGATGTTCAGTTGAAAGGTGAGGAAATGAAAAAAGCGACGACCATCCAACAGCTTTTCGATTTGATTCAGTCTAAATTAGACTAACATGGCTTTCTTAGAAGTTAAAAACGTCTCAATCAAAGGTATCTCTGCATGCGTTCCCAAGAATGTCGTTGATAATGCACGAGACTATCCTGAGAAGTGGCAAGGCTATGAGAGTTTTGTTGCAGCTACGTGTGTGGCCAAACACAGAAACAGCCCTAAGGAAGTCTGTTCATCCGACCTGTGTCTGAAGGCGACAGAGCAGCTTATCTCTGAATTATCATGGGAAAAGTCGGAGATAGATGCGTTGGTATTTGTTAGTCAAACTCCTGATTATTTTAATGTCCCTGCAACATCATGTTTGTTGCAAGATAGGTTGGGGTTGTCAACTAACTGTTTCACACTAGATATTTCCTTAGGCTGTTCCGGGTGGGTTTATGCGATGTCTGTAATCTGCGCTCTAATGCAGAATGGTACTATTAAGAAAGGACTGCTGCTTGCTGGTGACACTCCCACTAAGTTCTGCTCCAAAGACGATAAGAGTACGTATCCTCTCTTTGGTGATGCGGGTACTGTGACAGCATTAGAATATGAAGAAGGTGCAGATCCCATTAGATTCGCCTTGAATACTGATGGGAGTGGATATAATGCTATTATTGTAAATGCTGGTGGCTTTAGGAATCCTGCATCAACAGAATCGTTTACAGTAAAGGACTATGGCGACGGAAGGAAAAGGTGTGACCTGAATGTTGAGATGGATGGCGAAAGTGTTTTTGTTTTTGGTATCTCCAAAGCACCCAAAGTCATCAAATCTCTAGCGGAGAAATATGGTATTGACTTAAACGCGATAGACCTTTTCACATTCCATCAGGCTAATCATTTTATGAATGAAAAAATACGTAGTAAGTTGAAGATTGATGAGGCCAAAGTACCATACAGTATGCAAGAGTATGGCAATACCAGCTGTGCCTCCATTCCTTTGACTCTTGTTACTAGATGTGCTGAACAGTTGAAAAGCGGAAAGGTTCAACATATTGCTTGCGGATTTGGCGTAGGGTTGTCATGGGGGGCAATGAACTTTGTAACGAATTCTATTGTTGTACCCAATATCATGGAAATATGACCGTGTATAATCCTTTTTCATTGGAAAGCAAAACGATATTGATAACAGGTGGTTCTTCTGGCATCGGCAAAGCAACGGCCATCGAGTGCTCTAAGCTGGGGGCTAAAATCATTATTGTTGCAAGAAACGAAGAAAAGCTGAAAGCTACTCTCTCATCGCTTGAAGGTGACGGACACCGATATATTGTTTGCGACTTGAATGACATAAGTTCAGTTGAGAAGGTGGTGGGTGAACTTCCGGTGGTTGATGGCGTCGTAAACAATGCCGGGTTCACCCGATTGGCACCGATACCATTTGTACAGGAAGATTTACTAAAGGACATTCTCCAGACGAACACGGTTGCTCCAATTATGATTACCAAGTTGATGCTGAAGAAGAAGAAAGTGACAAAAGGTGCCTCTTTTGTATTCACAAACTCTGTGGCTGGACTTGGAAAGGTGACTGTGGGCAATACAATGTACGCAAGTTCAAAAGGTGCTCTGACGGCCTTTGTTCAAGGTGCGGCAAAAGAGTTGGCACCCAAAGGGATTCGCCTGAACGCCGTATGCCCGGGGATGGTAGAAACAGAGATTATGCAATTTGGCTCTGTCGATGAAGATCAGTTGGAAAAAGATCGTTTGACTTATCCGCTGAAGCGATACGGCAAACCGGAAGAGATTGCCTGGGCAATCATTTATCTGTTGTCCGACGCATCTTCTTGGGTGACAGGTACCAATTTAATCATTGATGGTGGATTCTCTGTGGCATGAGAAAAGCATTCATTAAAGACATCGCTTATTATCTGCCTCAAAAAACGGTAACGAATGAAGAACTCGTGAAAGAGTTCCCAGAATGGAGTGTTGAGAAGATTGCCGATAAAGTTGGTGTTCTTGAGCGAAGGGTAGCCGATGAAGAGACAGCGACTGATCTTGCTGTGATGGCTGCTGAAAGATTGTTCGCACAAAGCATCGTCAACAAGGGGGATGTAGATTTCGTGCTTTTCTGTACACAGAGCCCCGATTATAAGTTACCGTCATCAGCATGTATTATTCAAGATCGCTTGGGGTTAAGCACAAATTGTGGCGCATTTGACTTTAACCTTGGTTGCTCTGGCTATGAGTATGGCTTGGCTGTCGCTAAAGGCTTAATTGCGGCGGGAATCTCAAACAACATATTATTGCTGACCGGTGAAACATACAGTAAGTATATTCACCCTAAGGATAAAGGCAATAGAACCATTTTCGGAGATGGCGCATCGGCGACCATTATATCAGTAGATGGATTCGCCGAAATCGGAGAATTCAGTCTTGGAACGGATGGCTCTGGTGCAGAAGATCTTATTGTTAAGACGAGTGGCGCGAGATTTATGGATAAGGCCAACGATGTGACATTTGATGAGGGAGGTAACCCTATCAGTTCAGACCATCTTTTTATGGACGGACAGGAAGTATTCACATTCACCCTTGTCAGAGTTCCCAAGATGATGAAAGAAGTATTGGCAAAGAACAGTCTTCAGAAAGACGATGTTGACTTGTTCGTTTTTCATCAGGCAAATAAATACATGCTGGATTATCTGAGGAAAAAGCTTAAAATAGATGAAAGAAAGTTCTTTGTCAACTTGGCCAATGTAGGAAATACCGTATCTTCTACAATTCCCATTGCCCTTTGCAATGCAAGAGACGAGAACAAGCTGAAAGGAAATGTGTTGCTGGCGGGTTTCGGAGTTGGTTTAAGTTGGAGTGCAACCATTTTACGTGTTGTATAGAAAGAGCACCTTTAGAGTATTGAAAACAATAATAAACTATAACTTTAGAAAGTTCGAACGGCTATGAATGTTTTGGTTGACATCGGACATCCTGGACATGTTCATTTGTATAAAAACCTGTGCAAGCAGTTGGAAAAGGACGGTCACAAGGTTTATTATTCTGTCAGAAACGTCCCTGTCGCACTACATTTGATGGATGTATATCAGATGCCCTACCTGTTTCTCGGGGACAAGTCCAATTCTATCTTAGGGAAAGCATGGAAAACGATCAAGAACGATTTTGTCTTGTTCTGGTTTGTCGTTAAGCATAAGATAGATATTGGAATCAGTTCCGGTATATCCCTGCCACATGTTTCTAGTATTACCAAGATGAAGTCGTTTATCTTTGGTGATGATGATGATGAGGTCGCACAGTTGGCGGTTAAATATGGCGTCCCATTTGCCGATGTTGTCTTATCACCATCTGCGTTAGGACCAGAGCATCGAAAAACTCCGAAAGCAGTTTTTTATGCGGGTTATCACGAATTGGCCTATCTTCATCCCAGTGTCTTTAATCCAGATGAATCCGTCCTTACGAAAATGGGACTTAAGAAAGGCGAGCGGTTTTTTATCCTGCGTTTTGTGGCATTGAACGCTTATCATGATATTAGACAACAGGGTATTTCATTTGAAAAGAAAAAGCAGTTGATCGACCTCTTGAAAGACTATGGCCGCGTCATCATAACTTCTGAGAAAAGTATTGAGCCCGAATTTGAGGATTACAAAGTCACAGTACCTGCAGAGGATATGCATTCATTGATGTATTATTCTTCTCTTTACATCGGCGATAGTCAGACGATGGCTTCCGAAGCTGCTGTCCTGGGTGTCCCCTCTTTGCGATGCAACACTTTTGTTGGTCGGATTTCTTATCTTGAGGAAGAGGAGCATCGATATGGTTTGACTTACGGTTTCACTCCCGATTGCTTCGATCAGTTGTTGGATAAAGTGAAATGCTTGCTCCAGGATCCCAATACTAAAAGTATCTGGGAAGAGAAACGCCGGAGAATGCTCTCGGAGAAGATCAATGTGTCCGCCTTCTTTACCTGGTTCATCGAGAATTATCCTCAAAGTCGGGATATTATGAAGACCAATCCTAATTACCAATATCGTTTCAAGTAGCATGAAACCTTTTCTGGAACTGAAACGTCAGGATCTTCCTCATTATGAGGCGGATTCTCTCTGGAAGACTTTACGACGGTCTGCAAAAGAGCATGGTTATCGGTCTGTAATCTGGTACGGAATCATCAGATTCAAGGATAATGTTTTTGGAAGTTGGGCACAGACGCTACCATGGAATGGAATGCGGATTCGTTTGCAGAGATGGAGGGGTGTTTCCATCGGGAAAAACGTTCACTGGGGAACAGGTGTTTTCGTGGATGCGCCTTTCCCATATTTCCTGGTAGTTGAGGATGGTGCCGGGTTCTCCGGTAATAATGTCGTCCTTACCCATATTAAACCCAGCGATTATCATGCTCATTGTTTAGACTCGTATGTTGCTCCGGTAATTGTTCATAAAAACGCATGGATTGCTGTTGGTGTAACTCTGATGCCCGGAGTGGAAATTGGGGAAGGTGCTATGGTCAGTGCGGGAAGCATTGTCAATACGGATATCCCTCCCATGGTTCTTGCCGGAGGTAATCCTGCGAAGGTTATTATGGATATGTCGCGCTTTTTAAAAGCAAATTATTCTCCGGAAGAGTATCAGTGTATTATGGAAGAGCGCGCTAAAAAGTTCAAACAATTTAGGAAATCAGAAGCTTCTGGACCTTCTAAGAAATGATTTCAACGTCCATGGACTTCACCATCCGAAAATACATGGAACTTGTCCGGGCTTTTGTCGAGTCCGGCTACCAGATTACGACCGTCCGCCAGTATCTGGAGACTCGTCCGGAAGGAAAGGTCCTTGTATTGCGGCACGATGTCGATGAGCAGCCGCAGAATGCCCTTAAGATGGCCAAAGCAGAGAATGAGTTAGGAGTCAAAGCTACATACTACTTCAGGCGCGTTCCTAAAAGCGATCATCCGAATATCATTCGCAGTATAGTGTCAATGGGACACGAGATAGGCTATCATTATGAGGATCTGTCCAAGACGGAAGGTGATATGGATAAAGCCATCGAGTCATTCAAAGCCAACCTGGAGTATTTCAGGCAGTATTATCCAGTCAAGACTGTATGCATGCACGGGAGTTCATCCTCCAAATATGACAACAAGGATATCTGGTCCCAGGCCAAACTATCGGATTTCGGCTTGATAGGAGAGCCTTACATTTCTTTCGACTTCAAAAGGATCTTTTATATGACCGATACCGGTTATGCCTGGGATGGGAGTAAATATGCTGTGAGGGACAAGGTCAGCAGTAGTTTTCCACAGTCGTACCACAGCACAGAAGACGTAATCAGCGCTATCAATAAAGGAGAATTCCCTCAGCAAGCATTGATCCTCGCCCACACCCTGTGGACAGATAGCATTGTAAAATGGACTTACCTTCATCTTAGGGAGTTCCTGCGCAATAGGGTTAAACTCCTGTCACGCAAAAGCAAATTCGTTTCAAGTATCTACAACAAACTGGTAAAACTGTACTGGAAGTAGCTATGTCATCAAGCGATTTCAATATTCCGGATCCCATCGAGATCCCCTATTTCGATCACGGTTCATCCCTCTCCGAAACAATTCGCAACTCAAGTAACCGTCGGAAGATGAGCAAGTTCAAGTTCGTCTGCCGAAAGATACGGAACATAATTCTCTATCGGGCAGCCTACTTTTGTCCAATCAATTCATGGCGTATAAAGATGCACCGCAGGAGGGGTGTGCACATTGGGAACAATGTCTATATCGGGCAGTTATGCAGTATCGACAACGCGTATCCGGAGTACGTATTCATCGGCGATGATGTTTCGCTTGCCGGCGAAGATACGATCGTCGCGCATATCAACCCATATGCCCATTTCAAGGATGTATTCGAATCGAAAGTCGCCCCGGTCGTGATAGAGAAAGGGGCATGGATTGGCGTGAAATGCACATTAGTCCCTGGTGCTAGGGTCGGCGAATATGCCGCAGTCTCTGCCGGCTCAGTTGTAAATAACAAGGTTCCGGCATACACCCTGGTCTCCGGAAATCCGGCGAAGAAAGTATTCGAATACAAGGATCAGATAAGTAAATGAGAGGAACCTGCTACCTGACAAACGACGTAGAGACCACTTCCATTGTCAATGGTGGCCTCAGGGACGATACCGGTATAAAAGTCTGGAAAGAAGGACTCCCTGCACTTCTTGACTTGTATGATGAATTCGGCGTCAAGGCGACGTTCTTTTACATCGCCAACTTCGCAAAGGATTGTCCAGAAATTGTCAGGATGGTCCAAGCAAAGGGGCACGAAATCGCTTGCCACGGCCTAACTCACAGGCACGACATGGCTTTCGACTGTATGCCGTATGAAGAGCAGTTGGAACATTTGAGAACAGCCAAATCTATTCTGGAAGACATTGCAGGAGAAGAGGTTGTGTCGTTCCGCTCCCCTGCCCTACGCGTCAATTCCGATACTCCCAAAGCATTGATAGAAGCAGGGTTCAAGTTTGACAGTTCTGTCGCGCCTCAGAGGATGGACATGTTCATGTCTTTGGGAAGTAAGGGCAAATTGCAGTGGTTCGGCGCTCCCAGAGTACCTTACCGGACTCGTCCTGACAACCTTGCAAGGAAGGGAGATTCGAGTATCATAGAAGTCCCTGTGTCATCATTCGGGTTCCCCTATATCGGTACTCTGCTAAGGATTTCTCCATTCCTAACAGCTTTAACGAGAGATTTACTATATTTGGAGACTAAAGGGACGAATAAAGGTATCAATTTCCTGATCCATCCCAATGAACTGATCGTAGAGGAAGACCTTCACTTGAAAACAGAAAGGAGGGCAGGCAATTTTGTCTCATACCTCCTCTCGGATGTGCTGCGAAGGAAACTGAAACAGAATAACCTTGGTCCGGAAGCCACTCGCCTGTTCAGGCGCGAGGTTGCTTTTTGGGCAAAAAAAGAATATGAATTCAAAAGAATAAAAGATTATGGAACTGAATGATTTTCTGGCTCATTTCCGTGAGCAGTTCGATGACACGGAGCCGGAGGCTATAGAGGCCGGTACAGAATACAAGGATCTCGACGAGTGGAGTTCGCTCATCGCCTTTTCCGTCATCGCGATGGTCAAGGTCGAATATGGCAAGACCTTGACAGGAGCCGAAATCAGGCATTGCAACACCGTGGAGGACCTTTTCAATACTGTCTCTTCTAAGTAATGGACACCTGTTTCAATCCCTTTTCCCTTAATGGGAAAACCATCCTTGTGACCGGGGCTTCTTCCGGCATTGGCCGCGCGACAGCCATCCTCTGCTCACAGATGGGGGCACGTGTAGTCATAACAGGGAGGAATGAAGCTCGGCTCCAAGAAACGCTCGACAGCCTTTCTGGTGAAGGGAATATACAGATTGCAGCAGACCTGACCGATGAAGGATTGCGGAAGCGGCTCGTGGAGGAGATACCAGCCCTTGACGGCATCGTTCATTGTGCCGGAATCGGCCACAGAAAGCCCTGCAAAGCTATCAACGCTGAGGACATTGCGACAGTGATGAATGCCAATTTCAATGCTGCGGTCCTGTTGCAAGCCTGTCTTCTCGCCAAGAAGAAGGTTAATAAAGGTTCGTCCATTGTGTTTGTCTCATCGCGGACGGCAGAGATCCCTACCGTAGCGAACGCGCTTTATAGCGCTTCCAAGGGAGCATTGAAGTCATACGCAAAGTGTCTTTCCCTGGAGCTCGCTCCAAGGGCGGTCCGCGTCAACTGTATCTGCCCAGCCATGGTTTGGACACCGCTTGTCCTCAATGAAGGTGTCACTGAGGGAGAGCTCCAAGCCGAACAGGCAAAGTATCCTCTAAAGAGATATGGAAAGCCCAAGGACATCGCGAACCTCGCAGTCTTCCTTCTTTCCGATGCATCATCCTGGATGACAGGCTCATGCATCGATATCACCGGAGGTTCCATCGAGCTATGAAAGCATATATCCGAGGCATATCATATTATCTCCCGGAACAAGTCCTGACCAATGAGGAACTGACCAAGGAGTTTCCTGAATGGGACGTTGATAAGGTCTACAACAAGGTCGGCGTCAAGGAAAGACACATTGCCGCTCCTGATGAAACTGCCGGAGACATGGCAGAAAAGGCTGCACGAAAACTCTTTGCAGAGTACGGGATTTCCCCTTCCGAGATTGATTTCGTTTTGCTTTGCACACAAAGCCCGGACCATTTCCTCCCGTCTACTGCATGCATACTCCAGCATCGTCTGGGCATCCCGACTTCCGCCGGAGCATATGATTATGACCTCGGCTGTTCCGGCTGCATCTATGGCATGGCCACAGCCAAGGGGCTCCTCGCTGCCGGGCTTGCCAAAAATGTGTTGTTGCTCACCTCCGAAACATATACCAAGTATCTCCACCCTCAGGATAAGAGTAACCGCTCCATTTTTGGAGATGGTGCTGCAGCTTGTCTCATCTCCAAGGAAAAAGGTTTCGCCGAGATTGGTGACTTCGTTTTCGGGACGGATGGCTCAGGGGCAGAGAATCTGATTGTTAAGAGTTTCGGAGCCAGGCAGCGCAATGCAACCTGCGTTGAATCCACAGATGATGACGGCCACGTCCGTCGTGATGACTACCTCTACATGAACGGCAGTGCAATCTTCAATTTCACGCTTGACGCGGTCCCGGCAATGATTGCAGACCTCCTGCGAAAAAGCAGCCTGCAAAAAGCTGATATCGACTACTTCGTCTTCCATCAGGCCAACAAATATATGCTCAGCACCATACGCAAGGTCTGCGGCATCGACAAGGACAAGTTCTACATCGACATAGAGCACACCGGCAATACCGTTTCACCTACCATCCTGATCGGCCTCAAGGAGTGCTTGAAAAACGGAACGATCCAGCCAGGCATGAGGGTCATGGCCTGCGGATTCGGCGTAGGTTTGTCCTATGCCGCCACTCTACTCCAATTCCTATAAGAGAGTGCTTTTCAACTCTATAGAATTCGCCATATTCCTGCCGATAGTGTTCCTGCTCTATTGGTTCGTGTTCAACAAGAACCTGAAGCTGCAGAACCTGTTTGTCGTCGTTGTGTCGTACATCTTCTACGGATGGTGGGACTGGCGGTTCCTGTTCCTGATAGCATTCACTTCTGCGTGCAGTTTTGCAGCCGGTCTACTGATTGAAAAGTTTAAGGAAAATCCGCGCAAGGCGCGGATGGTCAACACCCTTAACATAGTCGTCAACCTGCTCATACTCGGGCTCTTCAAGTATTACGACTTCTTCGCCACTGCGTTTGCAGACGCTTTCCTCGGAGGAAAGGCCGATGGACTTCTATTGCATCTGATCCTCCCCGTTGGCATCAGTTTCTACACCTTCCAGGCGCTCAGTTATAGCATCGATGTCTATAAGGGGAAACTGGAACCGACCAGGGATATCGTCCAATTCTTCGCCTTCGTCAGCTTCTTCCCCCAATTGGTCGCTGGACCTATCGAGAGAGCTACCAACCTGCTCCCGCAATTCAGCAAACCGCGCCAGTTCGAGTATGAGACCGGTGTAGACGGAATGAGACAGATACTCTGGGGACTTTTCAAAAAAATGGTCGTAGCTGACAACTGCGCCATATATGTCGACAAGGTCTTCTCGACATATCAGATACAAAGCGGGAGTACACTGCTACTAGCTGCTATTTTCTTTGCGTTCCAAATCTACGGTGATTTCTCGGGATACTCAGACATTGCTATCGGTACGGCCAAACTATTTGGTATCAAGCTGATGAGGAACTTCAATGTCCCCTATTTCAGCAGGGACATAGCGGAGTTCTGGCGCAGGTGGCACATTTCACTGACAACCTGGTTCCGGGACTATGTTTACATCCCCCTTGGTGGAAGCCGCTGTTCCAAGGCCAAGATCATCCGCAATACTTTCGTCATTTTCCTTGTTAGTGGATTCTGGCACGGGGCGAACTGGACGTTCATCGCATGGGGAGCATATCACGCGCTGTTGTTCTTGCCATTGATCCTTATGGGAAAGAACCGCAAGTACCGCGACATAGTAGCTCAAGATCGGTTCCTCCCAAATCTCAAAGAATTTGGTCAAATACTGATGACTTTCCTATTGGTTGTAGTCGGCTGGATTATATTCAGGGCTGATAGCATTGAACAAGCATGGGAGTATTTCTCCGGGATAATCCATCCTAGTTTGTTTACACTTCCTCACCTCTATGTAGGAACGAAAAGAACTCTTGTTGTCATAGCACTAATGCTGACTGGGGATTGGCTGTTCAGAAAGCAAGACCACACTCTGCAGTTCGGGAAAAAATGTCCTTCATGGGTGTGTTCCCTTACAAGTGTCCTGCTTGTCCTGATCACACTTGAATTTGCGGCGCACAGTCAATCGTTCATTTATTTCCAGTTCTAGGAGTGAGACGCTTTTTAATTAGACTGACAAGGTTTCTGCTGATTCCGATCATTGGATTGGCGGTTTTATATTTCATAGCCGACCCATACAAGACATTGAAACCATTCTCGCTGGAAGACTTTGATTCTACGAACAGGGATTACCTTTCTTCAGAGCTTTTCTTGATGAACTATCCTGAGAAGAAGTATGATTCTTTCATTTTCGGTAGTTCGAGAGGGTGCGGGATCAACACATATCATTGGGCTAAGTATCTGCCCGAAGGATCCAGCCAGTTCCTTTTCCAATCATGGAGCGAGACGCTGACCGGAATTGAACAGAAAATATCATATATCTACGACCATGGATATCCAATAAAGAATGCGATAGTACTGATTGACATTCCGGGCACCTTTTCCAAGGATCAACTTCCCAAAAGGGCTCTCGCAATTAAAGACCCTAATATTTCGGGGCAATCGCACTGGATTTATCAGTCGATTCTCATGTATGACTTCATGCAGAAGCCTACACAATGGTTGAAGGCTGTTCGTCAGATGATACATCCTTCTCTGCCTACTATAAACTTCGATCCGGTTTCCAACGACTGGAACAAACACAATAGCAGTATCGATCTGTCCATACCACCCCCAAAGGATAGTCTCAGCAATCTGAGCAAAAGGGCGAAGGCAGATTTCTTGAACGAACTCAAAGTTAAAGAGGGAAGAATCAACGTTAGTGATCCTCTCATAGATGAGAACATGAAGATGCAACTCAAGCACATCAGAGAGATTTTTGACACGTGCGGAACTGATTACAGAATAGTCATCACTCCCGGATATTGCTATTCCTATCCGGCCGTTTCCAGACAAGACCTTGAACTTCTCAAATCGTGTTTCGGGGAAGAAAGAGTATTCAATTATACTGGGAAGAACCCACTGACTTCGGATTATAACAACTATTCTGACCCCAATCATTTCGGACTATTTGTCGGTTGGCATATTATTGAAGACATTTATAATACAATTAATTAAATACAGGGTATGATTAACGTCATCGGACTCGGATACATCGGCCTGCCGACGGCCCTGATGCTCGCTTCGCACGGGCAGGAAGTGGTAGGCACGGACTACAATAAGGAACTGGTCGGGACCCTCAAAGAGGGCCGTACTACCTTCAAGGAGAAGGGACTGGAAGAACTCTTTGCTGCCGCAGTGGCAGGAGGCATCAAGTTCACTACTGAATATCAGCACACAGATATGTACATAGTGTCGGTGCCCACCCCTTACGACAAGTTCTCAAAGAAGGTGGACCCGTGTTATGTGGTGAAGGCCGTAGAGCAAGTGCTAGCAGTTTGCCCGGAGGGCGCGACCATAGTCATAGAATCAACTATCTCCCCCGGCACCATCGACAAGTCGGTGCGCCCGGTGGTCAATGCCTCCGGCAAGAAGGTAAACCTCGTTCACGCTCCGGAGCGCATCATCCCCGGCAACATGGTCTTTGAACTTTTGCACAACAACCGCACGATAGGAGCAGACGATAAAGCCATAGGCGAGAAGGTAAAGGCTTGCTATGCAAGCTTCTGCCAAGGAGAAATCGTAGTTACGGACATCCGCACCGCTGAGATGACCAAGGTCGTGGAGAACACCTTCCGTGCGGTGAACATTGCCTTCGCGAACGAACTCGCCCGCATCTGCCGTCACGACGGGATGGACGTCTATGAGATCATCCGCATCTGCAACATGCACCCGCGGGTGAACATCCTCCAGCCCGGCCCCGGCGTAGGCGGGCACTGCATCAGCGTCGACCCCTGGTTCCTTGTCGGCGATTATCCGAGCCTCGCAAAGGTCATCGACGAGTCGATGAAGACCAATGACGGCCAGCCCGCCTTCGTGCTCAACCGCATCCACGAAATCATGCACGAACGCGGCATCACCGACACCCGTCGCGTAGGTCTGTACGGCCTGACCTACAAGGAGAATGTCGATGACATCCGTGAGAGTCCCACACTGCAACTGCTTGAATGTCAGGAGCGTCATCTCGCCGAGCCTCTAAAGGTCTACGACCCGTTCATCGAAAAGGACATGGTTTCCAACCAGTATCACGACCTCGATGCGTTCTTGAACGACATCGACCTTGTAGTCATCATGGTCAAGCATGACGAGATCAAGCGCAACTGGGACAAACTCAAGGACAAGGTCATCCTCGATTGCCATAATATCTGTCCCTTGGAGGGAGTTTATCACATATGAAAAGGATAATGCTCGTGTTCGGAACCCGACCGGAGGCCATCAAGATGTGTCCCCTGGTCAAGGAGTTCCAGAAGTTTCCGGAAGATTTCGAAACGGTCGTATGCGTTACCGGGCAGCACCGCGAAATGCTGGACCAGGTGCTGCGGATATTTGACGTCACGCCGGAATACGACCTCAACATTATGAAACAGGGACAGGACCTGTACGACGTCACGTCCCGCGTGCTTACCGGTATGAGGGACGTGCTGGACGAGGTCCGGCCGGACGTGGT
>Ga0247609_10000611_pt1 | contig 48025 bp, 37 predicted proteins | sample 172DNAGHGlowgp2_FD_193487 | JGI IMG/M metagenome (GOLD analysis project Ga0247609, IMG submission 193487) | Sheep rumen microbial communities from Palmerston North, Manawatu-Wanganui, New Zealand - 1728 DNA GHGlow gp2 | ecosystem: Host-associated > Mammals > Digestive system > Stomach > Rumen ... | reverse complement strand
ATGAGTCTGCCGCGTTTTTTTCTATGAGAGATCTAGGTTCAGCATGTCCCGGAGTTTTCTGAGGCTGGGATTCATACTGCACATGTTTTGGTATTGTTCCTGACGGGAATAGGCTCTTTTTTTCTCGTCGATTTCCCTTATTCTTATGTTCATGTTGACGTTGGCATTGCTGAGTCTGCTCCGTAAATGATGTTCTATCGCAGGCTTGTATTGCTTCAGTTGGTCGGCCACAGATGGATTATTGGCCACTACTTCGAAGTTGTCGTTGCTTGTAATGCTGAGGTTGCTTGCCAAGTCGATGAGCCTTTTGGCCATAGCTGTTTCCTGTTGTGGTAGTGCCTTTGCGAAAAGGTTCCATTCCATTATCAGTTGATTGCTCTCTAATGGCTTGTTGGTCGTTGGTGTGGATGGTACAGGTTTTTGGGGGGCCTGATTGCCAGTGGCGTTGGTGCTATTGCCATTGTCTCTTTGTAATTTGATAGAACCAGAGATGGAGAATCTGTTTGCTTTGACGTTGTTGGCACTTGTGTTGACTGGCGCCTTGTTGGTCAGGGTTTCGGCTGAAGTTGCCTGTGTTCTCTCCTGGACAGCTTTGGTGGCTGTAGAAGTGGTGGTAGCCGAAGCGTTGCTTTGCACGTTCAGCTTGAAAATGGGTTTAAGAATCTTAGCAGGGCAACGCCCCGCACCTTCGTCATCGTCTTGTGCTGCCTGAGCCACTTCAATCAGAGTGAGTTCCACCAACAGACGTTTGTTCTTGCTCTGTTTGAAGTTGAGGTCACAGTTGTTGAGCAGTTTCATTGCGCGTATGATGAAGTTGCTCTTGCATTTCTGCGCTTGTGTCAAGTATTGTTGCTGTATTTCTGTGCTTGCCTCGATGAGTGAGATGGTTTGAGGGTCACGAGCGACGAGCAGGTTACGGAAATGCTGTGCCAATCCGGTGATGAAGTATCCCATGTCGAAACCTCGGTTCACGATATCGTTGAGTGTGAGCAGGGTCTCAGTGATTTTGTTCTCAAGAAAATATTCCGTAATACGGAAATAGTAGTTGTAGTCGAGTACGTTGAGGTTAGCTATAGTGGTTGCATACGTGATGTTGCCTTGGCAGAAGCTGGCCACTTGGTCGAAGATTGAGAGAGCGTCTCGCATGCCGCCGTCTGCATTTTCTGCAATGACATTGAGGGCGGCATCCTCTGCAGTGTATCCTTCTTGTCGGGCTACTCCTTGTAGGTGCTTCACGATATCCTGTATCTCCATTCGCTTGAAATCATACACTTGGCATCGCGATAGGATAGTGGGCAGAATCTTCTGCTTTTCAGTGGTGGCGAGTATGAAAATGACATGAGCGGGTGGTTCCTCAAGAGTTTTGAGGAAAGCGTTGAATGCCGCTTGAGAGAGCATATGAACCTCATCGATGATGAAGACTTTGTATTTCCCTACTTGTGGCGGTATTCGAGTCTGCTCCATCAGTGTCTTGATGTCCTCCACTCCATTGTTGGAGGCGGCATCGAGTTCTATGATATTGTAGGAACGTTGTTCATTGAAGGACTTGCACGACTCGCATTCATTGCAAGCCTCGCCGTCGGGTTGCCGGTTCATGCAGTTGATGGTTTTGGCGAATATGCGCGCGCAAGTGGTCTTGCCCACTCCCCGTGGTCCGCAGAAGAGGTAAGCATGTGCGAGATGTTCGGATGCGATGGCATTTTTCAGTGTGGTGGTCAGGGCTTGTTGTCCCACAACGCTGTCAAAGCTCATTGGGCGGTATTTACGTGCTGAAACGATGTAGTTGTCCATGATTTTGAATACGATAGGTTTTTCTTTTTGGCTGGTGTTGAGTTGGTGTGCAAAACTGGTGATGATGTCTCACTTTACAATTAGGCAAAGTTAATCTTTTTTTTCCAATTAACCGCTATCGGACTGTGAAAATACAAAAAAAAGTATGCGACCAGTTCCCACTGGCCGCATACCTTTACAAATGAGAATCATTTGTGTGATTAGGTGTGAATAAATGAGAACAACACACTAATCTGCGTAATTGCTATAAACTAACTAACTTAACTAATTATTTCCACAAGTAAAACTTTTTCTGATGCAAAGTTATTACATTAACCAAGAACTTGTATTATATATTTGTTTCAAAAACTTGCATATTTCTATCATATTGAGAAGATGTGATTTTTGATACAGAATTGATATGATTTGGTTTACTTTTTGTATACAAGTTGTTCCATAATTAGTAAAAATGCTCTCATCCTTGAATTAATATGCTTGAATGTTGGAGAATCTATAATTCATCAACTAACATAGGCAAAAAAGTGATAAATAAATAGTTAATGTATCTTTTATATGATAATTTTTAATTATTTTAAATCCGTGATTATTTTTTGTTGCGATTTAGGCATGTATTTAAGTAAAAACTACTAATTTTGCACTGAAAAGAAAGTAGAGCATAAGTATTTATAATATATATGATGATTCCATTTCGTGATTCATCAATTCATTAGTCATCAAGAAAGAATGAAATAAACGATTAAATATTCCGGATTATTAAATGATTATTATGAAGACAAGAAATGTTTTGATGATGGCTTATGTTGTGTCCGTTTTGGTTTCCTGCCAGAATACAGACATTGTTGAGCCTTATTCTACTCAAAGCCAAGATGATGTTGCTTTTTTGAGTAATTACACTAAGAATTTTGAATCGAAGTTTGGACCAGTCAATGCCAGTCATGACTGGGGATTCGGTTTGCAGCCCGTAGCTGGTACAGAAGCTGAAACTCGTGTGGCTGTAGTTAATTCCAATGAATGGGTGACTCGGTATCATTTTGACGTTCCTGGTGGGTTGTCCACCAATCAGAGCTCTCCGTGGGGGTGGGCACATGGTGATGTGACCAATTACGAGCGCGCCTAAGTTTATTGGTGGTTTTCCACCCATCAGTGGCCTGTGACCACTGAGGTGAACTGGAGCGACTATTTCATCGAGTATGTGTGGGGACAACCGGAACATTCTGATTTAAATGGCGATGGAAGTCGGTACAATGATGGTATTCCCGACTATGGTATGGACAACATCAAGTCCATTCTGCCAGGTAAAGAGTCCACCAATCCCGCCTCCAATATCACTTCTGAGAACGCCAATGAGCATATCATCACTAATTTGAGCGACTATGAGCATGTGAGTGATTTCAACGCTGGCGGACGTACCCGTGAGCAAGTAATGTACGAGGCCAATGCCACCACGAAAGATTTCCTCTATGCATCGTCTTTTGGTAGCCAGTTTCACAACAATTGGACATTACAGTTTATTAATGGCAGTTATTACCTTGCTTTCGACTACTGGCATGAGAAAAAGAACGGCAATGGAGAGTTGGCTCATGAATCATGCAATCCCGTGCTTCCTGACGGTTATTATAACGACTGGATTCTGAAATTGACGAATGGTATTCACACTGTCGACAACTATACGCGTCGAGTGATGTGTGAAGACTTGGGCAACACCTTTGATTGGGACTTCAACGACGTGGTGTTCGATGTGACCACTTTTGTGGAGAATGGCGATTACTATGCGATGATTACCCTTCAGGCAGCAGGTGGTACAAAGAAAATCTATGTTGGTGACTTAGAGCATGAGGCTCATGCCATGTTTGGGGTGCCCCATACACAGCCTGTGAATGTGGCTGCTGGCGTGATGCGTCCTGCAGTCGTGTGGCGCATGAGGCTGGAACCAGACCAACTGGAGACTAAGAATGGGGTGGTGTATGCCAAGACAGAGTCCATCCCTATATATGTGGAGTCATTGGGTAACGAGGCCGGCGATGTATTTCCGTACGAAATCCAGAATGAGGCTGGCAAGGCTCCTCAGAAAATCTGTTGTCCTTGCAACACCTATTGGCTGAAAGAAATGAAGGGCATCGAAAAAGGCCATGACTCATTCGTAGATTGGGCGAAAGGCGGCAGCAAGTCGACAGAGGAATCCATTCCTGTGAACGATGGCTTCTTTGTAACCACTACGGATGGTACACCTGATTTCACATATCTGTATGCTGACTTTGGTCAGCCTTACGCAGTGTCATATGCGCCGGGTTATGAGAACGGCTGGCAGCAGACCACATTCACCCCATGGAAGGATTTGTGGGAAAATTGTGACAAGAGCAATAGCCAGTTTACTCAGGAATGGGAATATACCAAGAACTGGAAAGAAGTGCGTGAGAACGGTTTTCTTATTGGTTATGAACCCAATGAAACCTATACCCGCAGTTTCATCCAAGAAGCGCCTTATATCTTCAGTGGTTCGGGTACGGATGACCCTATCGCCCTGTCGCCCGACAAGATGCAGAATATCATCAGTAACTCTGCGACCTACAGTGAGTTCTACAATGGAGTGGTATGGCAGCCCAGTGCCGGTCATTAATAACCATTCTCAAGTTTGACGGATTAATAAAGAAAACGGACACATCCACAGTTCTTCGCGGATGTGTCCGTTTCTTTTTTGCAGGTTACCTTAAGGTTGTGCTAGGTTCCTTTATTTGCTGATAGTGAAAGGTGACTCGTCCATAAAGAGGTATGACCTTTGGTATCCACCGCAGTCGAGCACCAGTTTCTCAAACACTGTACCAGGTTCGATGGGGCTCAGCGTAATGGTGTGGTAACCATCGCTGGTTGGTGATAGCGTGAACTTTTCCTTGTTGTCGATGATGCGCCGTGCTACAGTGGGGTACATGCGTGTATAGGCATTGTTTTGCTCTTCATTGAGGTCGTGGTTGTAATTCACCTCACGTGGAGCGCCGCCGTCAATGGAGATGGTGAAACGGTGTCCTTTTGAGTTGTGGAAAGCCAGTGTGGATTTGATGATGACGTGCAGTTCCACTTCTTTCACGTCCTGTGGCACATGTACCTTATAGGTTAATGAGGCATTGTCAGTAGGTTGTGAGTAAGGTTGCAATGAAATGCCGCTAAGTGTTCTGCCCATATATGGGATAATGGTCCATTTGGCGTTGGCTGCGTCGGTTTTTGCAAAGTAGTGCTCTGCCTCGATGGAGGCCACTCCATTGCGGGCCGTGAATACATATCCGCCATCGGAATAGCTGTCCACGTTGATTCTTTCCACTTTAGGCATGATGTCGGCGGGAAAGTTGTCGTTCCAGTTAGTATAGCCGATATGTTTCTGTATCATCATGTTCTTCCATTTTCCTCCCGACATCACGTTGTTGTAGTCGTCGGAGAGTTCCTTGTCGCGATTGAAGTCTTTCTCCACGCGGTCAGCCCATTCGTTGGCGCGGATATCGCCGAGTCGGAAAAGGTGGCGGTTCATGGCTTGGGAGTAGTACATGTCGTAGATGTTGGCCATGGCTTGTACGGGGAAGAGTACGAGCTGCTTATAGGCGTCGCGGTATTTGGCGTCCAAATTCATGTACTGTCTGAGCGCGTCAACCTCAAGCCGTGCGAAATCGTCGGCGACTTGTTTCCATTCACCGGTTTGCAGGTTGTAGGTGTTGGCATCGAGCATCTCGGCAGTGCAGCGTCCGGCATACTTGCAGTAGAGATTGAGGATGCGTGCGGCCTCGTCAGCGTGTTCCTTGCCCAGTTGTTGGGTGAAGAAGTCACGGGTGTGGTCGAGTATGTTGTCTACAGTGAAAGCCTTTGGGTTCCATGCCATGTTGAGGAAGTAGGTAATGGGGTACTCCATAGGTTTGAGGTCGCCAACGTTCAGCACCCACAGCTTGTCCACACCATAGTCATAGGTGACTTGCAGTTGTTCCCACATGTTTTGTATTGGGGTGACATTCAGCCATTTTGAATTTCGGGGTGCACCTACGTAATCCACATGGTAGTAGATGCCCCATCCGCCTTTATGAAGGCGTTCCTTGGCGTCGGGCAATTTGCGAACATCGCCCCAGTTGTCGTCACTCAACAACATGATGACATCGTCGGGCATACGCAGTCCCAAGTCATAGTAGCGTTGCACTTCTTTATACAAAGCCCAAACCTGTGGACGTTTTTCCGCAGGTTGACCTGTGACTTCCTTGATGATTTGTCGCTGGTTCTTCACGATGGTCTGGAGCAAGTCCATCACGGCTTTGTCTTGTCCGTCGTAATTGTCGTCGTGGCCTTCTTTGCCACCCATGGCTGTGTCGCCGTCACCTCGCATACCGATGGTAATGAGGTCTTCTGTATCTTTGGCGCGTTCCATGCCCAGACGGAAGAAATCGTCGATGACTTTCTGGTTGGTGGCGTAGTTCCATTCTCCGTATTCACGGCGGTGGCGAGCCCATTCCTGATGGTTGCGTGCCATCGGCTCATGATGAGAGGTACCCATGATGACCCCCATGTCGTTGGCTGTTTGGCTGTTCTGTGGGTCGTCTGCATAGAAACTCCATCCCCACATGGCTGGCCAAAGGAAGTTGCCACGCAGACGGAGAATGAGTTCGAAGACACGGGCGTAGAATCTATGGTCACCGTATTTGGTACCGTAGGTGTGCTCCACCCATCCTGTGAGGCATGGTGCTTCATCATTGAGGAAGATTCCACGATAGCGAACGGCAGGTTCGCCAGCGGTATAGGAACCACGGTCAATGGCGACGAAGTCGTGTTGCTCTACGGGTACATCGGCCCAGTCGTACCAAGGCGATACACCTATTTGTTCCGACAGCTCATAGATGCCGTAGATGGTGCCTCGGCGGTCGCTTCCTGCGATGACCAATGCTTCTTCAATGCCAGGGAAAGGGTTGGAAATAGTGGTCATGATGTATTTTTCCACCTTGCCTTTGAGTTCCTTGGCGTTGATGTGCTTGGCTTTCACCAGTTGGCTGATGAATTTGCTGTCGAGTGTACCTGCGATGACCAATCGTCCGGATTGTGGGATGTTGTTCTTGACGGTAGGTTTCTGACCGCAAACCCTCTCGAAGTCAGCTTGCAGGTTGGCTGCGGCAATAAGCACTCCCTTGTTGTCGTTAGGGTCGACAAGCAAGTCAATGGGGTGACTGTTCTCGATGAGTGGGAATCCTTCGCAAGACGGGCTGAACGAAGTGATGCCTTTGTGGTCGATGGCTTTAGCGCTTTGTGTTGCTATCAGCGCGAGGATCAGTAGGATTTGTTTCATATAGCTGTACTGATAATTGATTTTTCCGCAAAATTATCAATTATAGGTATCAGCATCCAACAATCCTTGTTACAAGAATTGCGTCAAAAGTAACATAAAGGAAGAAGAAAAGGGAATATCAACTTATTCCTCCCTTTCGTTGACCAGTCGGAAATAGCGGGCGATGTCGGGATGGTCGCGGAAAGTTTGTGGTGCCCGTCCGTAGATCTCGTCAATCTGTGGGGTGGTTGTGGGGTACCCGAAGTGCTTGTAGGCATCGTTGCAGAGTTGCATGAAGAAAGTGACGCCCAGTACATTGTCGAAATTACGTGTGATGAAGTTGGTTTCCAGTCGGTCGAGTTGCATGGTCAGTGCGTTGGCCTTGCCGTTAATCTCATCGACAATTTGGTCCTCGGAGTATCCTTCGAGAATCATGAGGCTCTCACGATGTGGCAGGTCGTTTAGAATCAGCACCAGCGAGTCGCGCTTGTTGAGGAATGTATAGAGCGAGTCGTTAAGCGGGGTGCCTGAGATGCGGATTCTGGCATTGACAATGTCAATGTTGATGTCGCCTTGCTCAAGTACCACAGGTATGAGGCTTTCACTATCCATAAACAATGCCACACAGCGTACAGAGTCGAGTATGCCGCTCATATTGAACTTGCCATGGACCACCTCGCAGGAGTCGATGGCTTTCATCGCGTTTTCGTTGTATTCTTTCAAATATGCCATCTTACCGTTGAGAATACTCTGCGAGGTGTTTCCTGCAATGTTGTATTTGTCACTGCACGAAATCACCAACGGTAAACTCAACAATAAAAAAAGTAATCTTCTCATAATTTTGTTTTTGCAGAACACAAAATTACAATGCTTCTCCCAACTGACAAAATCATTTATTTTTATTTGGCAAAGAATTAACCTTATTTTTCAGTAGGGGCGTGTTTATTTATGACTTTTTATCATTTGGGGTATCCGCAACAGCATAAGGCCGCATCAGAAATTCAGGTCCTCTCCTTTGTAGAAGGCGAGGAGTTTACAGGCGTAGAGGTATTCGTAGCGGGCGCGGATGAGGTTGCTGACGCTAGACAGCCAGTTGTTGCGCGACTCGTTGAATTCCGTGATGTTGGCCTTGCCGTTCTCGTATTTTGCGGTCACCAATGAGAAGGCATCCTTGGCACTGGCTTCTGCCACCTTGCTGCTCTCGTACTTCTTGAAAGCATTGATACCGTTGCTGTAGGCTTGCTGAATTTCCTTGTAAAGCGTCTTTTTTGCGTTGTCGAGCTTGTATTGTTGATTGAGTCGATTCAGTTTCGCAGAACGTACTTGGTTGCGGGTAGAGAAACGATTGAAGATGGGAATGTTGAGCGACAGTCCTATATACTGGCTGAAGTTGTTGTCGAGTTGCTTACTGAAACTCTTTGCCTTGAAGCCGGATGTACGGTAGTAGTTGGATCCCATTCCTGCAGAGAAGGAGAGTTGAGGATAGTAGCCACTCTGTGCGATTTTGATGCTTCTTTCTGTCCCCTCGAAGCGATATTGTTCCGCCTCGATTTCTGGACGTGTTTGCACGGCTAAGGCGTAGATTTCGTCGGGAGTGGTGACTAGTTCTGCGCTCAACGACTCCGACAACATCTGCTCATCTGGTCGGGCAATGGAGAAACCTTCAGGTGTGGGCAATTCCAGCAATTGAGAGAGTGTGAGCAAGGCCATATTGAGGTTATTGTCGGCCTGGGTTGCAGAAAGAGCGCTTTGCGCCATGGTGGATTTCTGCTGTGAAACCTCCACACCGCTCACTTTGCCATTCTCCATCAGCTGGGTCAGTCGTTCCACCTGCATGGAGTCGATACTGACCTGACGGTGTGCCGCCTCGCTGATTTCCATGTCGTAGAGAATCTCCACGTAGGCTTGTGCTACATTCACTCTGATGTTGTTCTTTGCCGTTTCTAGGTCTGCAGTGGCGGCCTTTAGGTTGAGTTGCTCCAGTTTGATGTTGTTAGGTATCTGGAAACCTGTAAATATTGGGACATCCGTTCCGAGTGAGAAGGATGTGCTTGAAGTGTTGGTGTTGGTATAAGTGTTGTCTGCGGTCAGACCACGTCCGAAGGAGAAATTCTGCGATGCACCGGCGGAGAGGCTTGGCAGTCGGCTGTTACGTGCGGTGCTGAGTTGGATTTCCTGTTGTTTCTGTGACAGATCCTGTTGCTTGATGGATATGTTGTGCTCGAGGGCATAGTCGATGCATTGCTTTAGAGTCCATGGTTGCTGGGCGTTGGCTGTGAGCGATGCTATTAGAAGTGTAAGGATGAATGATTTTCGCATATGATGGGGATTGTGGGGTGATTTATAGAGTCTTAAAAGGCCACAAGGTCTTGCAAATGCTTATGATTCTTTAGTGGCGATGATTCTCGGGCCTCGGATTTTATCGTCGGTGGTGATGCCTTTCTTGATTTCAATCATCAGTCCGTCACTAATGCCAGTGACAACGGGCTTTCTCTCGTAGCTCTTGTTCTCACCTTCTCCCTTGATGACATAGACGAAGGTAGAGTCGCCGCTGAACTCGATGGCGCTTTCAGGAATGCACAGCACATTTTCGGCTCTTTCCAACACAATCTCTGCATTGGCGCTATAGCCTGAACGGATACGCTCTGAACCGATTTTGCTCACAGCCGCCTTAATCTCGAATTGGTTGGCGCCGTTGCTCTCTGTGGCTTTAGGCGAGATGTATTCGAGTGTAGCCTCGAACTGGTAGTTCTGTATGGCACCGATGGTGATGCTCATTGGCATTCCTTCTGTGATGCGTCCAACTTCCGTCTCGTCGATATTTCCGCGGAAAATGAGGTCGTTCATGTTGGCTACTGTGGCGATGGTTGTTCCGTCATTAAAAGTGTTGCTGAGAATCACGCTGTTGCCTACTTTCACCGGGATGTCGAGTATCACTCCCGTGATGGTAGAACGAATGAGTGTACTGCTGGCCTTGGCATTGCTGCGGGAGATACCGTCGCGCACCACTTGCAGGTTGTCCTCGGCATAGTTCTTCTCTTCTTTGGCTTGTTTTAGGGCTTGGCTGATTTGGTCGAATTCATCGGCGCTGACCAGTTTCTGCTCATAGAGGTTCTTTTCTCGGTCGTAGTTTACCTGCGCTTGTTTCAAGTTGATTTCTGCCAGTCGAACTCGGCTTTCAGCACTGCTTAGTTGCGCCATGTCGGGGATGACTTTCACTTTGGCTATCACCTCGCCCTGGGCGATATTGTCGCCGGCTTGGTGGGTGAGTTCGGAAATGATACCGCTAATCTGCGGTTTTACGTTCACCTCGTTTCGGGGCTCGATTTTTCCTGTGATGACTGTTGTTTTCTCGATATTGTCCATCTTTGGAGTGAACTCTTCATAACGGGCTAGTTCAGGCAAGGACCGTTGATAGAGATACACGAATGTGCCGATGAAAACTAAAAGGATTAATACAACAATGGCAAATCTGATAAATTTCTTCATATGATGACGTTTTTTGAATTTCTTGATGGTTATATGGGTTTAGTGGTCATTTTTATAGGGTAATCTGATTTATTCATCGCGCATGGCGTCAACGGGTTTGATGCCCATGGCTCTTGCGGCAGGGGCAAGACCTGCCAGGATGCCAAGGATGATAAGCAGTATCAAGGCGAGTATTGCTGTCCAGAACCCCACTTGGAAATGAGCGTCGAGGATACCGTCGGTGGTGTTTCCCAACTCAACCATGTTGAGTATGAGCACTCCGAACAGAATTCCCAATACACCGGCGCCAGTGGTGAGGATGACGCTTTCCGACATGATTTGTGTGAGGATGTTTGCAGGAGTTGCACCGATAGCCCTGCGGATACCGATTTCGGTAGTTCGTTCCCTCACGGTCACCATCATGATGTTAGACACGCCGATGGCTCCTGCCAACAAGGTACCTATGCCCACCAGCCAGATGAGGAAGTTGACGCCAGTGAACAGGTTGTCAATCATCTTGAACATTACTTCCGTGTTCAGTACCATCACCGCTTGTTCGTCGTTGGGGCTGACTTGGTGGGCGCGCGCCACCACCGACCTCATCTTGTCGAGGATGTCGCTCATGGTGATGCCAGGTTTGCCTGTGACGAAAATCATATCCACGCTATTGCCACGGTTGTAGGCTTGCTGTGCTATGGTGATGGGTATCAGTACGCTCTCCTCGGCTGAACCATTGATGGAGATACCTCCTTCGTTGTAATCAACTCCCACCACTTTATAGTAGATGGAGTCAATACGTATCATCTCTCCACAAGGATCCTGTTTCCCTGGGAATAGTGTCTCATAGATTTTCTTTCCGATGACACACACCTTACGGCCTTGCTGTAAGTCAATGTCGTTAAGAAAACGTCCATACCTGATTTCCGGAGTCTCGATTTTACTGTAGTCTGCCTTGATGCCTTTAAGACTGCACGACACAGAATGGTCTCCCCTGACAGCGTTGCGCCCCCAGAGTGAGATGAGCGGGGATATGGCATCGAGTTCCGGCATCTGGTGCTTAAGCCGGTCAACGTCCTTGTACTCCATGTTCCAAGTACGTCCCTTCCTGAATCCTTTGTATGCCTTGGTTGTTGGCTGAGCCCACAGCATGGCTGAATTGGAGGCGAAACCTGCGAAATTGTTCTGCAGTTTCTCCTTCAATCCTTGTCCGCCACCAATCATGCTGATGAGCATGAAGATGCCCCAGAACACACCGAATCCGGTGAGGAAACTTCGGCTCTTGTTGCGCGAGATAGTTTCGGTAATCTCAGTAAATGTTTCGTTGATGCTAAGCATTGTATTTTGGGGTTAGGAGATTCTAGGCATTTCTAGGAAATTCTAGGTTTTTAAAGGATTATTTTGGATTATATAGGGGTGGTTGGTGGTTTTGATGATTGTTATTCTGCCCGAAGTGCTTCGATAGGTCGGATGTTGGCTGCTTTTCGTGCAGGGATGAGCCCTGCGAGCGTTCCTGCGATGATGAGTGTGAGTGTGGCCTCAATGCAGACATCGATGCCCACAGTGGGATTGACGAATACGTTCATTTCGAAAAGTCCGGTGTCCATGCTCTGGTGGCCCAATGTCGCGTCCATGTATTGGTTCACGCCAATGCCGATCAACATGCCAATGTAACCGAAGATGGTGGTGATGACAATACTCTCCACCATGATGAGTTTGATGATGGACAGGGGTTTTGCGCCGATAGCCTTGCGGATGCCAAACTCATGCGTGCGTTCCTTCACGGCAATCAACATGATGTTCGACACGCCCACGATACCGCTGATAAGGGTCAGTATGCCAATGATCCACAGTGCAGTGCGTATGATGCTCATGCCCGTGTTCATTTCCATGTTGTTGGTGAAGCGGTTCCAAATCCACAAAGCCTCATCGTCGTCGGGTGCGGCATCGTGACGGGGATTCATTCCCGCCTTGTAACTCTTCTCAAATTCCTCGTTGTCTTCTTCGCTTTCCAAACCATGGAAAGAAAAGTAGATACGATGTATGTTGTCGGTCTGGTGGTAGATGACACTCATCGTGGAAAAAGGCATGAAACTCTCGTTTCCCATTCCGCTCTCATCGGTCTTATAGACACCCACCACTTGGAAAGCAATGCCACTGAAGTTGACAAACTTGCCTATTATCCGCTTATAATCGACGGACTTGACGGTTTGATTCCCATTGGAGGAAGATAAGAGTTCCTTAGCTTGGGAGGTACCTATGACCAGCACTTTCCGCTTGTCGCGCAGGTCGAGCTCATTGATGAAGCGGCCGCACATCATCTGCCGTTTGTTGATGACCATTTCCGAAGGAGAGACTCCACTGACACTGCTGTTGACGTATTGCTCTCCTAAAGAGATGGTGCCAGGCTGTTCCAGTCTGCCGCTTACATTCTCCACGTGGTTCCCGAAGTTCTTCTGTGTGTATTCGATGTCTTCGTTCGTCAGTCTGATGCGCCTCCCTTCTTTCATGCCTTTGTAGGGTTTGGAAGTCCGGCCTGGGAAGATGACCATGGAGTTGGACAGATAATCGCCAGTGCTCTGCATGATGGCGTTGATGACGCCATTGCCGGCACCGAGCAACACAATGAGGATGAGGATTCCCCATGCCACGGCGAATCCTGTGAGCGATGTGCGCAGTTTGTTACGTCGCACCGTTCCCCATATTTCATAGAACATGTCAATCATTTCATGATGCCTCCAGCTCCGAATGGTGATGCGTTGTGTTCAACATTCATGTTGATTTCGCCAATCACTCCATCTTTGATGTGAATAATCTTGTTTGTTTCATTGGCCACACCGCTTTCGTGCGTCACTACCACAATGGTCATTCCGTCCTCCTTGTTAAGTGTTTTAAGCAGTTCCATCACTTCGGCGCTGGTTTTGGAGTCGAGTGCACCTGTTGGTTCATCGGCTAGGATGATTTGAGGATGTGTGATAAGCGCGCGAGCAATGGCCACCCTCTGTTTTTGTCCACCCGACATCTCGTTGGGGTAGTGAGTGGCCCAGTCCTTCAGCCCCAGGCGGTCCAAATAGTCCATAGCCAGCATATGGCGTTTCCTTCGCCCTACACCTTGATAGTATAAGGGCAATTCCACGTTCTCCACAGCTGTCTTGAACTGGATGAGGTTGAACGACTGGAAGATGAAACCAATCATTCTGTTGCGGTATTCTGCGGCTTTACGCTCGCTCAAACCTTTAATGAGCACGTTGTTGAGGTGGTACTCTCCTGAGTCGTAATTGTCGAGGATGCCGAGAATATTGAGCAAAGTCGATTTTCCGGATCCAGATGCCCCCATGATGGAAACGAACTCTCCCTTTTCGATGTTGAGGTTCACACCTTTGAGTACATGGAGGGGTTGGGCACCGAAATATGTCTTGTTGATGTCTTGAAGATGAATCATGCGGTAATGGTTGGTATCTCTGGTGGTGTGACTGGAATATCAGTATCGTCTGGGTATGTCTTGTTCCACAGCACATTGGCGGGTTCGGCCTTTTTGTGGAGTACATATAGCAGGCCGATAGAGGCTACTGCACATACAGCCATCAAAATCCATGCTGCAGTCTGCGACCCCAACATGTCGGCAAAGGTCATGTCGTTGGCTTCCTCCCCATACTTGGCCATGATGAATACTGAAATGGAGTTGTTGAGGATATGTGTGATGATCGTTGGCACCAAGCTACCCGTGCGGCAGTAGATGTAGCCAAGCACCAGTCCCATGACGAAAGCGAAAGGAATCTGTGCGGGGTTGAAGTGGATGAGCCCAAACAACATGGCGGATATCAGCACTGTCAGTCCTGTAGACACGCCTTTTTTCAAGAGTGAGCGACAGACGGCTCCCCTGAAAACAACTTCTTCCGCGATGGGCCCGATGATTGCGATGGCAAGGATTCCTATGATGTTCTTGCTCATGTCTGTAAACTCCTGTTCCATAAGGTTGGGCAGGTCGAGTTGCTCGTTGGCGATATTGCCGGCAAATGCTCCCGCGATGGCTGCGATGATGGCAATGACGATTAGCGTGGGGCTAATGTTGTTGCGAAAGGTGTTTTTGGCGTTATAGAATTTCATCGCATGGACCAGCAGAATCATGAGCAGTCCTGCTACAATAATACCTAATCCTATTGCGGCTGAATACTCTTCAGGTTTGAGTTTCATGACAAGGGCCAATGGTATTGCCATGGTTGATTGAGCGAACATATAAAGCAACACCACGATGATGGGTACCCATTTCTTGATTGCGATAAGTGCGACAAAGAGGGCAAACCCGCATCCCACCATGATGGCAGCGCTCCATGTGGACATGCCCGTGAGGGCATTGATGGTTTCGAGGGGCATGCCGGCCATATTGTCGGCAGTGGCCAAGGACATAAAGGCATGGAAGACGAATGACGTTATGATGGCCACGGGGATGAAAAACAGGAAGAATTTTGCAGTTGGTTTCATTGATGTTTTTATTTTGATGGGTTTAAATGGGCTTGATGAACATGATGGGGTGTCTAATCAGGGAGGGGGTATTCTATGACACCCTCTTTCTTCATACCGTCGATTTTGATGGTCATGGGGTGGGGAAGATGGATGTGGCGTATATGCTCGGTCTCATTGACGGCTGGTAACGAATTGAGGTATTCCTGCCGGTATATGCCCTCGCCCAAGTAGTCGTTGACGGTGAAGTACCCCACGCCAAGGCTGGTAAGGTTCTGGAAAAAGTGCGTTCCTTGGCTTGGGTCGACGTTGAATCCCTTGACGCCAGCCTCTACGATGACTTTGGCCGCGCTGATGTTGGGCCATTTAACAGGTACGCCGAGCCAGGAGTCGCTACTGCCCCAACGTCCTGGACCTACAAGCACGTAGTTGCGGCCTTCTTTCAGGAACTGGCTGTTCACCTGCGTCACCTCGTCGGCGATGGCAGGATTGTTGTTGGCAGAGTAGTTGTCAGTCTTGATATAGACGATGTCGCTGATATCGTTGATAATGCCATGTCCGATAGCGCAGTGAGAACGTATCAGACATTTGGAGTCATCTACTTTGGTGAGGTCTTCGTCGAGATTGAGTTTGTTGTCCACCATCGGACGTATCTGCAACATATAGAAAGTAGCGGTCTTGTCATCGTCCACTTTCACGGCGAATTCTATCTCCACAGGCCTGCGCATGTCGTTCTGTCCATAGTACATCACCTTCTGCAACACCTCTGGAAGAGGTATTACGTTGTGTTGCAGCACTCCTGCGAAGGTCATCACCTTTCGCCCGCCCTCGTAAATGCCGTCACGGATAATCTGGTCGTAAGGGTCGAAAGTGGAAGCGATATAAGTCAGTGAACCGTCTTTCGCCGCCTCCTTGACAGGCAGTCGCAACAAGTTGAAGCCGTCGTTGACATCGAAGGTCTCTACGTTGTTGGTCATGTCGAGGGCAAGAAAACGAGTCTGCGTGTCCTTGAGAGCGATGTCCATTTCGCTGGTTTGCAAAATCTGGTGAGGGTGGTAGGGGGAGAGCCGTAGAGTCAACCCACCGTCTACAATATACTTGCCGAGGCCTAGTGCGAGGCTGACGATGCCTTCTTCTGCTTTCTCGTCGCCTATGGGGTAATAGTTGATGGAACGCGCCACACCTGAGATGTTGGGGTAAAAGCGGTTGCCGTATTGTGTGCCAGCCACCTCTTGGAGTATCACTGCCATTTTCTCTTGGTCGATGACGTTGCTCGTGGCCGTCATATAGTCTTTGCTGTCATGGTAGAACACTGAAGCATAAACCCCTTTGATGGCGTCGCTGAGCATGCGTAGCCGCGCGTATTTGTCTTCCACATACGGAATCATATACGTAGCGTAGATACCAGCGAAAGGCTGGTAGTGAGAATCCTCGAGCAGGGATGACGAGCGAATGGCTATGGGGTGTTTCACCACATCGAGGAATGTCATGAGGTCGTCGGCCAGTCGTTCGGGCAAGCGTGCATGAAGGAAGGCCTTGAGTATCTCGTCATCCGGTTTGTCGCTGAGTGCCACTTGGTAGAGCTCGTTGGTGTCCATGAACTCATCAAAGATGTCGGTGCAGAGCACCACCGTCTTGGGAATCACCACCTCAAGGTTGTCGAACTGGTTGATGTCCTCGTGCTTCTTGATGATGTTGTCAATGAAAGCCAGACCTCTTCCTTTTCCGCCGAGGGAACCTTCGCCGATACGTGCGAAGTTGCTGTACTGGTCGAACCTGTCACGATGGAAGACAGCCACCACACCTTGGTTCCTCATCTTGCGGTAGGAGACGATGGCGTCGAAGATAATCTGTCGGTGTGCATCGACATCCTCGAGTGTTTTGTAAGTGATTCGTTTGAGGAACTCTGATATAGGGAACAATGCCCTGGAGCAGAGCCATCGTGAGACGTTGTTGCGCTGGATGTGGTAGAGCAGTGATTCACGGGGCACAGTGAATATACAGTCTTGCAAGTCCTTGAGGTTGTGGACGGTGGCCACAGGTTCCAAGGTCTTAGGGTCACGGAAGATGAAGTCACCGAAACCGAATTTCTTCGTGATGATTTTCCGTAAATCGACAGCCATCTTCTTTGAATTCTTGTCAATGAAGTCGGCACTCAGTTCAGGGGTGAGTTCCTTGCGCTCGATTTCTGCCGACTGCAACACTAAAGGCACAAACTCATCCTTGGCCCGTATGGCCTTCAGTAGTTCGTAGCCAGCCAGCTCCTGCTTTGTTCCGTTCTTGGGGAAACGGCAATCGCTTATGACGCCAAGGGTGTTGTCATGGTACTTGTCGTAAAGGTCCCAAGCTTCCTCATAGTTGCGTGCCAGCACAATCTTGGGACGTCCTCTCATCCTCAATTTCTCTTGTTGGGCATTAAGGGCCTCGGTGGAGAAGATGAGGCTTTGCTGCAACACATAGGTGTAGAGATTTGGCAGGATGGATGAGTAGAAGCGTATGGAGTCTTCCACCAACAGAATCATCTGCACTCCTCCAACCTTAATGTCATGGTCGAGGTTCATCTTATCCTCTATCAATTTGATGATGGAGAGCAGCAGGTCGGTGTTGCCGAGCCAGCAGAACACATATTCGAAGATGGACAGGTCTTCGTTCTCCATTCTTTTGGTAATGCCGTGAGAGAAGGGAGTCAATACCACGATGGGTACCTGAGGATATTCGTTCTTGATATTGCGTGCGATGTCGAAGACATTGTTGCTGTCGGTGCCAGGCATACAGATGACGAGGTTGAAGGGGGTGGTCGCCATCACTCTCTCAGCATCGTCTTGAGAGGCCACTTGGGTGAATCGTGGTGGTGATGTCAGACCCAAGTTGGAATATTCCTTAAAGATTTTCTCATCCACACGTCCATCGTCTTCCAGCATGAACGCGTCGTAAGGGTTGGCTATCAGCAGCACATTGAATATACGACGTGTCATCAAGTCAACGAACGACACGTCTCGAAGTGTCAGCTTCTTGTTATCCATGACAGTCTTTCTCGTTTGCAATTTTTATCATGCAAAAGTATAAAAATACTTACATAAAAGCGTTAACAATACACTTTTTTATGACTGATTGACGATTGTTAACATTAGAACCTAATCATCTTGACAATTCGCCCATTATTCATGGCGCAAACAAGAAAGGCGGACAAACAATTTGCCCGCCTTTCCCCTCTTGGTTTTATTGTGTTGTTTGTGTTTGTGTGTCGGATTAATAGATGCCCTGAGCCATCATGGCCTTAGCCACCTTCATGAAACCAGCCACGTTGGCACCCTTCACGTAGTTCACGTAACCGTCGGCTTCAGTACCGTACTTCACGCAGTTCTCGTGGATGTTCACCATGATGTCGTGGAGTTTCTTGTCCACTTCCTCAGCAGTCCAGCTCAGACGCTCAGAGTTCTGGCTCATTTCAAGACCTGACACGGCCACACCGCCGGCGTTGGAAGCCTTACCTGGTGAGTAGAGAATCTTGGCATCTTGGAATGTCTTCACAGCCTCAGGAGTAGAAGGCATGTTAGCGCCTTCGGCCACAGCGATAACACCATTAGCTACAAGAGCCTTGGCAGCGTCGCCATTGATTTCGTTCTGAGTGGCGCATGGAAGGGCGATGTCGGCTTTCTCGTTCCATGGCTTCTCACCTGCATGGTAAACAGCTGTTGGATACTCCTCAACGTACTCCTTGATACGTCCGCGTTCAACGTTCTTGAGCTCCATGATGTAGTCGAGCTTGGCGCGGTCAATACCGTCTGGGTCATAGATGTAACCGTCGGAATCTGACATGGTGAGTACCTTGGCACCGAGTTGGATGCACTTCTCACATGCGTACTGGGCTACGTTACCTGCACCAGAGATGAGGACGGTTTTGCCAGCAACAGTGTCGTTCTTGGTCTTCAGCATCTCCTGGAGGAAATACACATCACCGTAACCAGTAGCCTCTGGACGGATGAGTGAACCACCGAACTCGCGTCCTTTTCCTGTGAACACACCGCTCCACTCGTGGGTGAGTTTCTTGTACTGGCCGAACATATAAGCGACCTCGCGACCACCTACACCGATGTCACCAGCGGGAACGTCCACGTCTGGACCGATGTGACGGTAGAGCTCATTCATGAAAGCTTGGCAGAAGCGCATTACCTCACCGTCGCTCTTGCCACGTGGAGAGAAGTCGGAACCACCTTTGGCACCACCCATAGGCAGTGTGGTCAGTGAGTTCTTGAAAGTCTGCTCGAAAGCGAGGAACTTCAGGATGCCGAGGTTCACAGAGCTGTGGAAACGGATACCTCCCTTGTACGGGCCAATCACGTTGTTGTGCTGGATGCGGTAGCCGAAATTGGTCTTTACCTCACCTTTGTCGTTCACCCAAGTGACACGGAAAGAAATCACTCTGTCGGGGATGCAAAGGCGCTCGACAAGATTAGTTTTCTCAAATTCGGGGTGTTTGTTATACTCCTCTTCAATCGTGCCAAGGACTTGGCTCACTGCCTGGATATACTCAGGCTCATTAGGGAAGCGTCTCTGAAGGTCTTCCACAACTTTTGCTGCATTCATAATGATTGTCTGATTATTGTTGTTATATAAATTGTTCTTCTTACCTTTTTCTTGAATTACGGTGCAAAATTATGGAAAAATGTTTTAACAACAAAGAAAATCATGAAAAAATGTTATCTTTTATGCGTTTTTTTAAGATTTTTGTAAGAGATACGCATATTTATTGGACTTGAGGTCATTTGTGGTAGTTTATTATGTTGTTTGATGTTATAAATCAGCCTTTCTGCTATTTGTTGCCTTTGTTTTTTTGACATTTTGGTGTTGATATGCCAAATAAAAGCGCTATTTTTGCATTGTTTTTGAATATCAGTGGTCTTATCACCTGCTTTCATGCCTAATCTACTCACTCAAGACATCAAATATCTCAAGGGCGTGGGGCCTGTCAGGGCCGAAGTACTCAAGAAAGAGCTCGGTATTGTCAGTTTCCGCGACTTGCTCTATTATTATCCATATAAATATGTGGACAGGAGCCGTATATATTATATATGTGAAATCAATGGGTCAATGCCCTACGTTCAACTTAAGGGGCAGATACTCTCGTTCGAGTCTGTAGGTACGGGGCGCAAGACACGCCTTATCGCTCATTTCGCCGACCGTACGGGAGTCGTGGACTTGGTGTGGTTCCAGGGGGTGAAGTTTGCCCAGAAGAATTATCAATGCCGCACCACTTATATCGTTTTCGGCAAGCCCACCATATTCAATGGACGCATACAAATCGCTCATCCCGATATTGATAAGGTGGAAGGTGACAGCACCCTGCTTGAGGACATGGTCGCATTTGAGGGCGACATGATGATTCCCTACAATCTGTCTTCTGCGCAAGATAGCCCATACGGCAAGTTCGTGCCCAGTTACAATACGACGGAGAAGATGAAGAACTGTGGTCTGAACTCTGACGGGATGGCGAAGTTGACGGAAAAGATGTTGCAGCTGTTGCGTGAACCCCTTGAGGAGACCTTGCCACCTTATATTATTGCCCGGAATCATCTTGTCTCGCTCGATGAGGCGTTGCGTAATATCCACTTTCCTGAAAGTTCTCAGATGTTGGAGAGGGCGCAGACAAGGCTCAAATTCGAAGAGTTGTTTTATGTGCAGGTCAATATCCTGCGATATGCTCGCGACAGAATCCGTAAGTTCCGCGGTTTCGTGTTCCACAAAGTAGGTGAGTCTTTTCATTCATTTTATCGTCAGAATCTTCCTTTTCCATTGACAGGAGCTCAGAAAAGGGTGGTTAAGGAGGTGCGCGAGGATATGCGTTCGGGTCGTCAAATGAACAGGTTGCTTCAAGGCGATGTGGGTAGTGGCAAGACGCTTGTGGCCTTGCTGTGCTCGCTTATCGCTGTTGACAACGGCTACCAAGTCTGCATCATGGCCCCTACGGAGATACTTGCCGAACAGCATTTGGAGACCATCCGCGGTATGCTCCACGGTCTGAACATCAGAGTCGAACTGCTCACAGGTATTGTCAAGGGGAAGAAGCGTGAGACCTTACTCGCAGACCTTGTCACAGGGCAAATCAATATCTTGATTGGCACCCATGCCGTGATAGAAGACAATGTTTTGTTTTCTCGGCTCGGTTTTGTGATCATCGACGAACAACACCGCTTCGGAGTGGCGCAAAGGGCAAAGTTGTGGCAGAAGAACTTAGTTCCACCACATGTGTTGGTGATGACAGCTACCCCGATACCCCGTACGTTGGCGATGACGCTTTATGGTGATCTCGATGTCTCGGTCATCGATGAGCTTCCGCCTGGCCGTAAGCCCGTTCAGACCGTCCACCAGTTCGACAACCGTCGCGACAACCTCAACACTTTCATACTTCAGCAGTTGCAGAAAGGACGGCAGGTCTACATCGTCTATCCGCTGATAGAGGAGAGCGAGAAGATTGACTTGAAGAACTTGGAAGACGGCTACGAGCAAGTGTGCCGCGATTTCAGTCAATACCGGGTAGGTAAGGTGCATGGTCGGTTGAAACCTGCGGAGAAGGATGAGGTGATGCAGCGTTTCGCGTCGGGTGAGACTCAAATCCTTGTAGCCACCACGGTGATAGAAGTAGGTGTGAATGTGCCCAATGCCTCGGTGATGGTGATAGAGAATGCCGAGCGTTTCGGTTTGTCGCAGTTGCATCAGTTGCGTGGTCGTGTGGGACGAGGCGCGGAGCAGTCATATTGTGTGTTGGTGACCAAGTTCAAGTTGACCGATGAGAGCCGCAAACGAATCAAGATAATGGTGGATTCCAATGATGGCTTTGAGATTGCCGAGATGGACCTTAAACTACGAGGCCCGGGTGACTTGGAGGGCACCCAACAGAGTGGTATGGCATTCGACCTGAAAATCGCAAATATCGCCCGCGACGGACAACTCCTGATGAAGGCTCGTGAGGAGGCACAGATGGTGATTGACTCGGATGAGGACGAAAGTAATCCTGCCAACGAGATTATCTGGCGAAGGCTTCGCGAGCTGCGCAAAAGCAATATCAATTGGGGAGCTATATCGTAAGGTAAGGGAATACTGCAACGGAAAGCCCCGTCAAATGTATATGTCGCATTTGACGGGGCTTTCTGTAAGTATTTGTGTAACAGTGATTATTTCACGATGCTATAGATGAGTGCAGCGAGAGAGATGCTGATGCTAGCTCCTTTAATCCAGAATCTGGCGGTGGAGCCTATGTCAGAGTTTTTGCTCTTGGCTTCGTTGGGCTGAACGTAAAGGATGTCGCGCTGCTGCATGTAATAATATGGTGAATTGATGATGTTGGCATCAGTGAGGTCGAGCGTGTGCACTTCCTTGCGCCCATCGTTCAACTCGCGGATTAGTTTCACGTCGGTACGGATGCCATAGATGGTCATGTCGCCAGCTCTGGCAAGAGCCTCAAGTACGGAAATCTTGTTGTTGGAGATGGTGAAAAGCCCTGGGTGGTGAACCTCTCCGACGACCGATATGCTGTATCGAGGCAGGTTGATATACACATTGAATTGGTCTTCAGACTTGAAGTAGATTTTGATTTTGTCTTTGATGAAGCTCTGTGCCTCGTCGATGGTCATTCCGCCGATATTAACTGTGCCAATCAAAGGAAAGTCGATGCATCCGTTGTTGTCGACATAATAAGACTTAATGTTGGTGGTTCCGAGGAGGTTTGTTGGGTCAGTAGGGGTGCTGATGGGGTCCACAGGATTGAAGACTGCCGCAGCCTCGATAGAGGTGGGGCAATGCACCAATATCTCCACATCGTCCTTTGGTTTGATTGTGGCATCGTAAAGGTATTGTGATTCTGCGTAGTCGGTGGTTTGGGAGTTCTCCATATAGGCGATGTCCTTCGAACTGCCACACGACCATAGCATGACCACTGCAATGAGTATAATATGTATGGACTTCAGTCTCATGATGCGAAACAATTATCTTAGTTGAAGATGGTGCCAAGCAGGATTGCGATGCTTTTCTGTCCGTTGGGGAAGTTGCTTTACCTGCATAAGACCGCTATCAAAATGCAAAGATAGATATTATTTTTCAGTTAACCGGTATTTTTTCCTCAGAAAAATAATTGAGGGCTTCTTTTGGCCTGTTTTGACTCTTTCTGCGTATGAATTTTGACTTGGAAAGACCATCAGTTTTTGGTGTGGACGGTGATTTGTGGGAACGGGAAACTGATTCCTGCATTGTTGAACGCCTCATAGATATTACGGTTCATGTCGAAACGAACAGGCCAGTAGTCGGAATTGTTTACCCATACTCGGATGATGACATTCACACTGCTTGAGTCGAGGGCGTTCACAGCGAAGAAAGGCTCGGGAGAGGTCAGGATACGTTTGTCGTTGGCGACTGTTGTTTTCACAATCTCTTCCACTTTGTTGACGTCCTCTCCATACTCCACGCTGAAAGTCCACTCCACTCTCCGGGTGGCATTCTGGTTGTAGTTGGTGATGGTGCCGCTGCTCAAGCTGCCGTTGGGGATGTAGACGGTCTTATTGTCGGGAGTGGTCAGTATGGTGTGGAAAATCTGTATTTCCTTCACAGTGCCGGAAATTGTTTGCGACTCGATGAAGTCGCCCACCTTGAAGGGGCGAAGGACGAGAATGATGATGCCGCCAGCGAAGTTCTGCAAGTTTCCAGAAAAAGCCATGCCTATGGCCACACCAGCCGAAGCGAGAAGTGCTGCGAACGACGTGGTTTCAATACCTAGTCGGTTGACGATGGCGATGGCCAGAAGGATGTTGAGCGTGATGTTGAGCAGACTGCGAACGAAACCGATGATGCTTGGGTCGGCCTTTCGTTTCTCCATGAATGAGAATACCAACCGCTTGATGAGCTTGATGATGAAACGTCCGATGACGAAGATGAGCAATGCGCCGATAAGGTTGCCTCCGGCGTTGACACACCAGTCGAAGATATGCTTGAATACAGCCTCAATGTCTGTGAAATGTTGCAATGATTCTTTCATGCTTCTTTTATTATCTTTTTACCTTTAATAAATGTATGGCAGTGGTCGGAAAAGGAAATCCGCTGCAAAATTACTATTTTTTCCCCACATGGAATGTGTCTCTTGACAAAAACACGAGAAAACATACCCTTGACGGTTGGAGTAAGTACAAAAAAGATGGAATTTTATGCATTTAAATGACTTATTGATGCCAGTTTCAATTTTTTTTATCGCTATTTGAACATCTTTAGGCGAGAAATGTGTGAAAAATCACAAAAAAGACGTAATTTTGCAAGATTTTTATTGACAGCAGATAAAAAAGCGCCAAAAAGGAATAGGTAACAAACATCAATAATATGAACGAGAAGCTCAAGAAAGTAATCGTGCTCGGTTCTGGTGCGCTTAAGATTGGCCAGGCAGGTGAGTTCGACTATTCAGGTTCCCAGGCTTTGAAAGCACTTAGGGAAGAAGGTATCAGTTCGGTCCTCGTGAACCCGAACATCGCTACAATCCAAACGTCGGAGGGAATTGCCGATAAGGTTTATTTCCAACCCATCACCACTCATTTTGTCACTGAAATCATCAAGAAAGAACGCCCTGACGGCATTTTGCTCGCATTCGGCGGACAGACTGCCCTCAACTGCGGTACACAGCTCTATCTCGATGGAACACTCGAGAAGTACGGCGTGAAAGTGCTTGGCACCAGCGTGGAGGCCATCATGGACACCGAGGACCGCGACCTCTTCGTGAAGAAACTCACAGAGGTTGACCTGAAGGTGCCTCAGAGTCATGCCGTAGAGAACATGGACGATGCTCTGAAAGCCGCCAAAAGCCTTGGCTATCCGGTGATGATACGTTCAGCCTACGCCCTTGGAGGCCTTGGCAGTGGTATTTGCCCTGAAGAGTCTACTTTCCGCCGTATTGCTGAAAGCGCGTTTACCTTCGCTCCGCAGATTCTCGTTGAGGAGTCGCTCAAAGGGTGGAAGGAAATTGAGTTCGAGGTGATACGCGACGCCAACGACCATTGTTTTACAGTGGCTTCGATGGAAAACTTCGACCCACTCGGCATCCATACCGGTGAGTCTATCGTGGTGGCGCCCACTTGCTCACTGACACCCGACCAGGTGACGATGCTTCAGGAACTGTCTGTGAAATGTGTCCGTCATCTCAACATCGTCGGCGAGTGCAACATCCAGTTCGCTTTCAATGCCACAACCAACGACTACCGTATCATCGAAATCAATGCCCGCCTGAGCCGCAGTTCCGCATTGGCATCCAAGGCTACAGGATATCCCCTCGCATTCGTTGCTGCCAAGATAGCATTGGGATACACTCTCGACCAAATCGGTGAGATGGGAACTCCCAATTCCGCATATGTAGCGCCCCAACTCGACTACATGATTTGCAAGATACCTCGTTGGGACCTCACAAAATTCGTTGGTGTGAGCCGTCAGATTGGCTCTTCCATGAAGTCGGTGGGTGAGATTATGTCAATCGGTCGCTCGTTCGAGGAGATGATTCAGAAAGGCCTACGAATGATAGGGCAGGGCATGCACGGATTTGTGGGCAACGACCACACTCGCTTCGACAACCTCGATGAGGAATTGAGCAACCCCACCGACCTTCGCATCTTCGCGATTGCACAGGCTCTGGAAGAGGGTTACACTGTGGAACGCATTGAGGAACTCACAAAGATAGACAAATGGTTCATCGAGCGCCTCAACAATATCGTGGTGCTCAAAGGCAAGTTGATGGCGATGAACAGCCTTGACGAAATCAGTGCTGACTTCATGCGCGAAATCAAGGCTGCTGGCTTCTCCGACTTCCAGATTGCACGTTTTGTGGTGAAGGACGAGCCTAACATGGAGAAAGCCAACCTGAAGGTACGCGAGTACCGTAAGCAGTTGGAAGTGGTGCCTGCCGTGAAGCGTATCAACACTGTGGCCAGCGAGCATCCCGAACTTACCAACTACCTCTACATGACTTATGCCGTGACAGGTCACGACATACCTTATTATAAGAACGACAAGTCTGTCGTAGTTCTCGGTTCTGGTGCTTACCGCATCGGTTCGTCTGTGGAGTTCGACTGGTGTTCGGTCAACGCCATCAACACTGCACGCAAACTGGGCTACAAGTCCATCATGATCAACTACAATCCTGAGACCGTCTCCACCGACTACGACATGTGCGACCGTCTTTATTTCGATGAGTTGACCTTGGAACGTGTACTTGATGTGATAGAACTTGAACAGCCACGAGGCGTTATCGTCTCCATGGGTGGACAGATACCTAATAACTTAGCACTGAAACTCTACCGTCAAGGTGTGCCTGTACTTGGCACATCACCTGTGGACATCGATAGGGCAGAGAACCGCGACAAGTTCTCGGCTATGCTCGACAAACTCGGCATCGACCAGCCCGCTTGGCAGGCCCTGACTTCCATGGACGACATTCAGAATTTCGTGAAGAAAGTGGGCTATCCAGTGCTGGTGCGTCCTTCATACGTTCTTTCGGGCGCAGCCATGAATGTGTGCTACGATGATGAGGAGCTCGCTCGCTTCCTTGAGATGGCTACTGAGGTCAGCAAGGATTATCCCGTGGTGGTGTCGAAGTTCATGCAAGACACCAAGGAGATAGAGTTCGATGCTGTAGCCGACCATGGCAAGATTGTGGAGTACGCCATCTCCGAGCATATTGAATATGCTGGTGTACATTCCGGCGACGCCACTATGGTGTTCCCTGCACAACATATCTATTTCTCCACCATTCGTCAGATTAAGAAGATATCCCGCAAGATTGCACAAGAACTCAACATTTCTGGTCCTTTCAACATCCAGTATCTGGCCAAGGACCGTCAGGTGAAAGTTATCGAGTGCAACCTCCGCGCCTCTCGCTCCTTCCCATTTGTGAGCAAGGTGCTGAAGCGTAATTTCATCGAGACTGCCACCAAGATTATGCTTGACGCTCCCTACGAACTGGCAGACAAGAGTGAGTTTGATATCGACCGTATCGGTGTGAAGGCTTCGCAGTTCTCTTTCGCGCGTTTGCAGAATGCCGACCCTGTACTTGGAGTCGATATGTCGTCCACTGGTGAGGTGGGGTGCTTGGGCGACGATTTCAACGAAGCGCTCATCAATGCACTGATAGCTACTGGTTATACATTGCCTAAGAAGTCAATACTGATTTCTTCAGGAGGTGTGAAGGGCAAGGTGGATATGCTCCAGCCATGCCGCATGCTCCAAGACAAAGGCTATGACATCTATGCTACAGAAGGCACAGCTAAGTTCCTAAACGACAACGGTGTGAAGGCCATTGCAGTGGCTTGGCCCGATGAGGAGGGCGAGAACAACGTGATGAACATGATTGCCGACCACAAGTTTGATTTGATTGTCAATGTTCCAAAGAACCATACTAAGCGCGAGCTTACCAACGGCTACCGCATACGCCGTGGTGCCACAGACCACAACATCCCACTGATGACGAATGTGCGACTCGCCAAGGCATTCATCGAAGCATTCTGCACCCTTACGCTCGAAGATATCAAGATCAAGAGCTGGCAGGAGTATAATGCATAGTGCTTAAAACATTGAATAACAGGAAACACGGGGTGCGTCGGCTTCAGACGCACCCGTGTGCTTTAAGGTTATCGGAAAAAACATATACCCTGCATAATCTGGATTATCGTATTTTCCGAATACTCCTAACACATCAACTACTCAGAAAAAACAACAAAATGGAAGTAATTAAGACCAAAATCGACGGTGTGGTTGTGATAGAGCCGAAGGTTTTTGCCGATTCAAGGGGCTATTTCTTTGAGTCGTACAGCCAAAGAGAATTCAACGCCAAGGTGTGTGAGATAGAGTTCATTCAGGACAATGAAAGCCGTTCGACATACGGTGTGCTGCGCGGTCTTCATTTCCAGAAAGGCGAGCATGCTCAGAGCAAACTGGTGAGAGTTGTGAGAGGAAGTGTCCTCGATGTGGCAGTGGATATCCGCAAGGGCTCTCCCACGTTTGGACAATATGTTGCTGTGGAACTCACTGAAGACAACCACCGCCAGTTCTTCATTCCCCGTGGTTTCGCCCATGGGTTCAGTGTGCTGAGCGAAGTGGCGGTTTTCCAATACAAATGTGACAATTTCTACTGTCCTGAGAGTGAGGGCGCCATTGCATGGAACGACCCCGAACTTGCCATCGACTGGCGTATTCCTTCTGACAAGGCCATTCTTTCCCCTAAGGACGCTAACCACCCAATGCTGAAGGACTCTACTTATCTCTTCGACTATAACGTCGATTTATACCAACGTTGACATCATCTATAACCTGAACCTGCTTGAACTGCAAGTAGTCTTATTACTTTATTCAACCCATATGAGCAAGACATACGATTATCTGATAGTGGGCTCCGGCCTTTTCGGCGCCACCATTGCTTACCGTCTGAAGCAGGCTGGTAAAACTTGTCTTGTCATCGACAAGCGCCCTCATGCTGGCGGAAATGTTTATTGTGAGAATGTCGGTGGCGTGCATGTGCATAAGTATGGTGCCCATATCTTCCACACGAACGACGATGAAGTTTGGCGCTTTGTCACAGGGCTGGTGGAATTCAACCGTTACACCAACTCGCCTGTCGCCAACTACCATGGCAAGCTTTATAACCTGCCCTTCAATATGAACACTTTCTATCAGATGTGGGGAGTGGTAACACCGGAGCAGGCCATGGCTAAGATTGAGGAGCAGAAGAAGGATGCTGTGGAAAAACTCAAGCGCGAGGGTGCTGCCGAACCGCGCAACCTCGAGGAACAGGCACAGATACTTATTGGCAAAGACATCTACGAAAAGCTCATCAAGGGCTATACCGAGAAACAATGGGGAAGGAAGTGTACAGAACTGCCCGCTTTCATCATCCGACGTCTGCCTGTTAGGCTTACCTTTGATAACAATTACTTCAACGCCAAGTACCAAGGCATACCTTATGGTGGCTACAACAGACTTGTTGACCGATTGCTCGAAGGTGTGGAGGTGAGGACTGGTGTTGATTTTGCCACCCATCGCGGCTCATTGACGGAAGTGGCCGACAAAGTGGTCTATACAGGTGCTATCGACGAGTATTTTGATTTCCAGTTCGGGAAGTTGGAATATCGTACAGTGAGGTTTGAGACCGAGGACCTTGGCATCCCTAACTACCAAGGCAACGCGGTGGTGAACTACACTGACGCCGAGACACCCTTCACCCGGATTATCGAACATAAGCATTTCGATATGTTCGGCCAGCAGGTCTACGACGTGCCTCACACTGTTATCAGCCGCGAGTACTCTTCCGAGTGGAAACCTGGTATGGAACCTTACTACCCGGTGAACGACCAACGCAACAACACGCTCTATACCAAGTATGCTGAGTTGGCAAGATTACAACCCGATGTGATTTTTGGTGGCCGACTTGCTGAGTACAAGTATTATGATATGGACCAGATAATCCTTCGTGCCCTAAAGACTGATTTGTAACTGATGGACTTATTCTTCGAACTCCTCCAGATGGCTTTAGGACAGCGTGATACTCTGTCGAGAGCCTACTCCGCCAATGATTGGCAGGAGGCGTTCGACATCTCCACAAGGCAAGCCGTTGAGGGAATCACACTCATTGGCGCAGAACGACTGCCGGTTCAACAGCAACCACCCAAAGAGTTGATGATGCAATGGACATTCAATTGTGGTTTCTTTGCCAGCAAGAGCGCCAGACTTGACAAGGCATCCAGAAAGGTGGTGGAGAACTTCGCACGGAGGGGATGGAAATCGTGCATACTCAAAGGGCAAGGCCTCGCTACACTTTACCCCGTGCCTTACCGCCGGCATGCAGGTGACATCGATGTGTGGGTGGACGCACCTGCTCAAGACATCATCCAGTATGTCCATCAACTCTGTCCTGACAGCCATGTGGTGTATCATCATATCGATTTTCCCATCTGGGACGACATTTCCATCGAACTCCATTTCTTTCCGTCCTTTCTTTATGCCCCCGACAACGACAGGCGTTTGCAGGAATTCTTCGAAAAGAACAAGGAAAGGATAATGCAGCATCAAGTGACACTTGCTGATGGTAAGAGCGTGGTGACATGCCCCGACTCCGAGTTCAATGCTGTTTATCTGCTCTGCCACATGTTCAACCATCTGATGGAAGAGTTGATTGTGATGAGGCAGTACTTAGATTATTATTATGTGTTGCGCGACATCAAAGATGACGAAACTCGTCGCCGTGTGGCAGAGGATGTCGGGCGCATAGGACTGAATACTCTGGCTGGTGGGGTGATGTATGTGATGGGCGAGTTCTTCGGTCTGGAGAAAGAGTACATGTTTGTGGAACCTGACGAGAAAATCGGCCGTTTTCTCCAGAAGGAAATCATGCGTGGTGATGCCATTGAGGAATTGGAGCACCGCAATAGCCAAGGAAGCTTCTCGCATTTTGTAGACCGTACCCGTCGGAGTTTCGCAACGATGAGGTATTTTCCTAAGGAGAGCGCATGGAGCCCAGTGACACGTGCCAGACATTGGATATGCAGATGGAAGCGTTCAAAGTAACCTTTAATCAAACTCGACAATAAATAAAAACATGAAAATAGGATTCGACAACGACAAATATCTCCGCATCCAGTCGGAGCATATTAAAGAGCGTATAGCGCAGTTTGGCGACAAACTATATCTTGAGTTCGGCGGAAAACTCTACGACGACTATCACGCCAGCCGTGTGCTGCCAGGTTTCAAGCCCGACAGCAAGTTGCGTATGCTCATGCAACTGAAAGACGATGCCGAGATCGTCATCGTAATCAGTGCCGAGGATATAGAGAAAAACAAAGTGAGAGGCGACCTTGGCATCACCTACGACAAGGACGTTTTGCGACTTCGCGACGTGTTTACCGACAGAGGACTCTATGTCAGCAGTGTGGTCATCACTCACTTCAATGGACAGGCAAGTGCCATCGCATTCCGACAGCGTCTGGAACGGCTTGGCGAGGTGAAGGTGTACTATCATTATCTCATCGAAGGTTATCCTACCAATGTGTCGTTGATTGACTCCGACGAGGGTTTCGGTAAAAACGACTATGTGGAAACCACACGCCCACTGGTAGTGGTCACAGCACCAGGACCCGGAAGTGGAAAGATGGCTGTGTGCCTGAGCCAACTCTACAATGAAAACAAGCGAGGACTGAAAGCCGGCTATGCTAAGTTCGAGACCTTCCCCATCTGGAATATCCCGCTCAAGCATCCTGTCAACGTGGCATACGAAGCCGCCACAGCCGATCTCAACGACGTGAACATGATTGACCACTTCCATCTTGAAGCATACGGTCAGATGACGGTGAACTACAACCGCGACATCGAGATATTCCCTGTTCTCAACGCCATATTCGAAGGTATCTATGGAGAGAGTCCCTATAAGTCGCCTACCGATATGGGCGTGAACATGGCTGGTTTCTGCATCAGTGATGATGAAGTCTGCAGTGAGGCATCAAGGCAGGAAATCATACGCCGATTCTATACTGCTGTGTGCAGCATGGTGGAAGGAAAGGACAACGACATGGAGGTGAACAAAATCAAACTGCTCATGCAGCAGATGAAGCTTACCACTGCCGACCGTCGTTGCACAGTGGCTGCCAAGGAACGTAAAGAGGAAAGTGAGACTCATTCTGCGGCCATAGAACTGGCTGACGGCACCCTCATAACTTCTCAGACCAGCCCGCTGCTCGGTCCAAGTGCCGCCTTGCTGCTCAATGCCACGAAACATTTGGCTGGTATAGACCATGAGCTGAAACTCATACCCCAGAACATGATTGAGCCTATCCAGTGGATGAAGACGTCAATGCTTCACGGCAATAACCCTCGTCTCCACACCGATGAGGTGCTGGTGGCATTGGCCGTGTTGAGCCAGCATGATGAGAACTGTCGGCGCGCCCTTGAATCGCTGCCACTGCTCGATGGTTGCCAAGTGCATGCCACGGTGATGCTCAGCGAGGTGGACCGCAAAATATTCAAGAAACTCGGTTGCGGACTGACCACCGACCCTGTGAAGAAGTAGGGTAGGAATCTTCTTTTTTCGTTATTATTATATCAAGAGGGTTTCATTTTGGCTTTCTTGCTTTGTGTTTCAGGTAGATGAAGAAAGCATAAAACACCGATGAGGCGGAGAGGCCGTATTTCTTTCTGAACCTCAACCAATGGATAAGTTTTCCGAGCGCGTTACCGTTGGGCAAGTCGTCGGCAATGCAATAAATATATTTGATTTGGAAATAGTGCGGAAGTTCGGCAACGAGTTTCCGCCTTATTTTTTCATCTTGCGGATTGTCGGAAACATCCGATAAGAAAGCGCTGTACCATTCCTTTTCCTTGCCGATAGTGTCCATCTTGACTTGCATGTCGCCCGACGAAGAGATGGACAGTGGGTTGACACGATACTGGAATACCAAACGCTGCGTGTTGGCTATTCCCCGAAGTCCGTCCCTTCCTTTGGAAGCGGCTGTGACAGCTGTGATATTGTCCGACCCCCAAGCGAGCGGCAGTTTGTGATATCCGCCCTGTTTGCGAAGTGTCTCGGTATGGAACACGAAGTCGCCGATGTACTGCCGGCCATTGGTCCAGTGGTGCAAGATGAGCGAATATACAGATTCGAATTCAGGGCGTGGAAGTTGAACGTCGAAACCTTTGGATTCATTGTTAATCAGTTCGGTCCATCCGTGATAGACGGCGAGTCCTGGATGGCGTCGGATGAGTTCGTCGTAGAGCTTTAATGCATCTGGCAACAACTTGTCGTCGTCGCCCATGCAGATGACATATTCCCCCCGTGCATACGATAGGCATTTGTTCCAATTGTCGACTACATCCACCGCGCCGCAATTCTTCTCGTTGACGTAGTAGCGGATGCGTTCGTCATGGTATGATGTCACGATGGCACTAAGGTCTTCGGGCGAGGCATCGTTGACAATGACCAGTTCAAAGTCGGTGAAGGTCTGGGCTAGTATGCTGTCAATGCACTCGCGTAGGTATTTGCTTTTGTATGCTGGTATGGTGACAGAGAATCGCATGGCTGTTTAGTAGGATTATGAATTCTGGTTTTTTCGTTTCAAAAGACTTTGGAAGAAAGTCCGGTCAGTAGGGGTGAGTAGCATGTAGATGCATCCGGCGTATAACAGTGTGAAGAAAATACCTTTCATGAAGAAGACCATGAACATTCCTCCCTTCTCTGCAAGATTGAAACCCATCAGTTCAACCAACGATTTGACGGGGGTGCTGAACATGGATATTACCCCCAAGCAAAGGACTCCTGATACGACGTAGGGTAGGAAGGAGTAGAAAAACACTCTTTGGGAACGGATGCTCATCTTCTTGCGCCAGTAGTAGAGGTAGTAGAACAACATCTGTATCAGGGTGTAGGCCACAAAGCCTATGACCACTCCGCCTATTTGGTAGCGTGGAATCAACAACCATGAGATGACCAATCCGACGATGGATGCTACAGCACTGCTGTAAGAGATGGCGCGTATGTCACTGCCTGCGAGGATGAGGCTCGATATCGCTTGGTTGTGCGTGCCTAGAGTGCAGATAAGCCAGACATTGAACCATGGGATGAGGTAGAGGTATTCCTTACCCACGTATAGCGTCAGCACCTCTCTTCCCACAGTCATCATGGCGAAACAAAAGAAACAAATCAGCATGGAGATATATTTGGTGCCGTCGTAGGCCATACGGTAGTAGGCATCGCTGTTGCGCTCTGCCACCACTTTCGAAGTGGATGGAAGCAACACGCCCGTGAAAGCTCCGCCAAGCATACTGATGATGCCGATGATGCCGTTCAGTATCCTGTAGTCGGCCACCGACTCCATCGTGCCTTGCATTCCAAGGAATACAGGACGGAGATTGTAGAAAGAGAACTGGAAGATACTGAAGGAGAAGATGTTCAAGCAATATGGAAGTATTTCTTTCAATATGGGAATGTTGATTGAAGGACGGAATGATATGTATGGCAGGTCTTTCTTGATTTTCTTGATGAGGAAGGGGATGATGGCAATCAGCGAGAAAGTGGTGAGCAGGAAATAGACCTGAATGCTGAGGTTGCATGTCAAGGTGGCGACGAGAACCGCAATCTGTACCAGTTTAGGCAAAAGGGTGAATTTCTGTACCCATGCAACATTCTCGGTGGCTTTGACCAACTGCTCAAAACATGAGGTGAACCAGTTGATGATGGCGCTGACCATCAGGATGCCCAGCAAGTGTTTCAGTATGGTGTCTTGGGAGGTGTCAACATTGAACAAGGACGAGGAATGGAGCAATACCACCAGCAGTACTATGGCATTGAGCAAACCAACGAAGCCATAGAAACCGAGGCTGGTGCTGAACGCTTTTTTCACTTTGTCGATTTGCCCGTTAGTGAGCCAGGATGAGAAGAAACGCACGTTGGTGGAGTTGAAGCCTAGGTCCATAAGTTGCATATAGACATTCACTGACATGGCAAGACCAATGATGCCGTATTCCGACTTACCGAAATGGCCGATTAACAAGGGCACGGAAATGAAGCCATACACAGCGTTGACAACGTTGAGTATGGTGGTCCAGTAAACCCCTTTTATAATGCTTCTCGACGACGACATATTGATGTTCTTGCCTAGTTTCTCTTTTCAGTTGTTATTTCACTGCTTGTAAGTGGCGTTTTCGCCGTATGTATCTTTTGGCACTGCCCATCATGATGCGCAGCCCTCTCAGTGCGTTGATGGTCATGGCGTTGCGCAGCCATCCTGTTCCTCGGAAATGCACTTTGAATCCCGACAAGAAACAAGCGGCGGCGATTCTCCATCCCGCTTCTTTCCGTCGGCTGTATTGGTATCGCTGCATCTGCTCCACCTTGCTGATGTCCAGTTGCTCCACATCTATGTAACCAGCTTGGATGGCCTCGCGCATTAATTGCTCACCTTTCGGAGTACGTACAAAGCAGAAGTTGCGGCCTTCGTCCTCGGTGAAATCTGGGTAGCCATTGCGGGTGTTCCACGCGTCTCCGCTGGCAATGTCGGCAAGCAGACCGATGCTGTCGGGGCAGATTTTGCAGCGGAAAGCGAGTTGTTTGCCGAGAATCATGCCCCAGCTGTCGTTGTAACTCATGCGGCGTGTAGTGCCGTCAGAGTAGGTCACGGTGAAATAACCAGGCCATCCGTCGCCACGGTAACGCACTGATGTCACAGGCGCGTCATATCCTAAGGTGGCGATAGCTTGCGCTGTGGCATTGAAACTTGGAATGCCAGCGCAGAAGATGGCGAGGTAGCAGACTATGCGCCCTTTGTATTGGGGAAAAGCGCTGACAAAATTCTGCATGCCCGCAATGTCGCAGGGTTTGCCAATAAAGGCGTACCTGGAGACGTCACTGTCGAGAATCTCTTTGATTTGATTGAGCACTAAGGCTGGCGCGTATCTTGAGGCATTGCGCTTGAGCACATCTTCGCGTGAGCGACTGATGCAAAGGTGGTTGCTTCTGTAATCGCAAGTGTCGTCTGTGCCCACATGCAGCACGGCATCAACCTTACCGCTCTCAAGAAGGTAGATGGCAAGGGCTGTGGTTACTCCGCCAGACGAACTGCAGTGTCGGATTTCGGCATCCGATGCCCAGGCGTTGCAGACGCTCTCCACATCACCCCAGATGGAGTGATTGCCGCCTTTGCGGCTCACGACATTCATTCCCGGGCAGACGCTTCGGATGAACTGTACATCATCGTTACTGACGCATTCTGCTTGAGGAAGGTAGAATCCATCCTCATGGCATTTCATCTTCACGCCGCTGCACACGGACTCACAAAGTCCGCAGCCATTGCATAGGGTCAGTATGTCGCTGTCAATCGTCATAGGTGGAGTAGTTCTGATAACAAGGTGTTGAATTGTTGGTGGTATTCTTCCACTTTGGTGTCCATGTTTTCACGGATATCCTCCTTCAGACAATGTCGGTCTTCAAAACAGTGTGCAACCAATCTCACAATCTCATCATCATTATCTTTCGTCATGTCGCCTACGTACGGATAGTAGAGGGAGTCCTTAAACAGACCGATGAATTTCCGACTGTAAGCCAATGGAACTACAGGCACACCGGAGGAGTAGGCAGCGATGGTGGAGTGCATACGTGAGCCGATGAAGAAATCCATGCCGGAGATATAACCTTTGGCATCTATGGGGCTGAGGAAGAACGGAGCCAACTTCACTTGTTCGTTGTTGAATTCTTCGCAGAGGTCGTAGCAGAGGGCGTAGTCGTTCTCTACCATCCGTTCCGAATTGACCACATGAGGCACCAGATGAATGGTGACATTCTGCTGCTTGAGGAAATACCGAATGAGGAAAGTGATGAGGGAAGGGTAGTCCACAATGAGCCCGAACTGGTTGTCGCCGCTATAACCGCCATGCCAAAGCAAGGACGACACATTGATGCCCACATGTACGGAATCCCTTGGGAACCATTTTTTTGTATAAGGCAGGAAGAAAGCCACATCGATGATTTCCGATGACGAGTCTTCCTTGCCTACGAGGTCATGCACCAGTTGCAGGCTTTGTCGGTCGCGGGCCATTACGTAACAGGCATTGCGCAGACTCTTGCAGGCGCGGTCTCTCACCTTTGCGTCGTTGAAAGGACCGATGGTTTGGGGTAGAAGAATGTAAGGTTTGCCAAACATACGTGCCGTGCGGTGGATACGGTCGATGACCTCGAAGCGGTTCATACCATAGAGGTCGGTAAAACTGTCGCCTTGACCAATGTCGAGGTAGAAGTCGGCTTCTTTGAAAATCCGGTAGTCTCTCAATGTTGACTTCAAACGAACAGCCCTCGCAAGGTATCCTTTGGCGGAAAGGGGAATAGGGTAACCGCATGCCGTGTAAGTGATGGTTTCGCCCGAAATCCTTACTTCGTGCTGTCCCAAGTCTTTGTCTTCGCTGTCGGGCAGGTAGAAACGCACCTCATTACCGCTGTTTTTGATTAGACGGCGTATGAGGTACATCGCAGTGAGGCTCAGAGCCACACAGCCACGGTTGCCATTGCACACTTTGGCGTTAGCCAGTATGATATTGTATGTTTTCATCCCTTTGCATTCGCTCTTAACCGCAAAGTTAGGCTTTTTTGACGAATATGTGGATAGAAAGACGAAATATTATATGTTTTTTTGCAAGCAGGAAAAGGAACAGAAAGTATGAGAATAAAGATTTTCTCAAAAAAATGTGAATTTATTTGTCTGTCAAGAATATTTGTGCTAATTTTGCACCGCGTTCGAAAGGAGCGAGACGTTTTAGCATCCTGAGAATGCTTGAGGATTGTTCTATGGTGTAATGGTAGCACAACAGGTTTTGGTTCTGTTTGTCCCTGTTCGAATCAGGGTAGAACAACTTAAGAATGCCACAAGGCATCAGAAGCCAAGTGGCATTTTTTTCGGACTTGTAGCTCAGTTGGTTAGAGCAACAGACTCATAATCTGGAGGTCCCAGGTTCAAGCCCTGGCTGGTCCACACTAATAATCAAGCACTTACGAGTTTCTCGCAAGTGCTTTTTCTTTTGTCGGTGACCTTCAAGTGACCTTTTTGGAGCAAAAGTGACCTCGCGTTACCTTCTGAAACGTAGAGAGATTATTTGTGAGTTCAAGAAATGTTTTCGCAAAGATTACAGCGAAAACAAGGAGCATTATCTCAAAGCGGCAAGCAGGAGAAGTAAACCAGATACCAGATTTAGGTATGTGGTTTGAAGTCCTCACCCAGCTAATCATCAAGAAAACCATATTTGGTGGATATATGAACAGCAAAAACACATAAAAAAGCATAAAAAGGGAATCTATTATATATAATTATATGTGTAATTAAAGAAAGAATGAAAAATTTTCATTATCTTTGCAACATTAAATTCACAAAAATGGAAGATATCAATCGGATAAAAGTAGTACTTGCGGAAAAGAAACGCACTAACAAGTGGCTTGCAGAACAGATGGGGGTCAATCCGACCACCGTGTCAAAGTGGTGCACTAACTCTTCTCAGCCAGATGTCGCTAGTCTGCTAAAGATAGCCGACTTGTTGGAGGTTGACATAAAAGAATTGATAGTGCGAGAGTATAAGTCTTATCTTGAAAAGGTAAACTCTGCTATTGGACTATATTGATATCTTGAATTGATAATGGCAAAAAAGGAAACATATAAAGTATTAGATTTATTCTGCGGATGTGGCGGAATAAGCGAAGGTTATGCGCTTGCAGGTTTTGAAATTGCTGGTGGCATTGATTTCAATGAATACGCAACAATTACTTTTCAACACAATTTCAAGAAAGCTAAAGTGCATAATATTGATATTGCATCATTTAGCAACGAACAAATTGCAGAAGAGTATGCTGATGTAGATGTGATTGTTGGGGGCCCCCCATGTCAAGGTTTTTCCTCAGCAAATAGATGGCAGAAAGAAACAGATGATCCAAGAAATAAGTTATTCTTTGAGTATATCCGATTTGTTCAACAGATACACCCTAAGATAATTATGATTGAGAATGTCCGTGGTCTTTTGACAAGAGATAACGGATATGCCATCAATCGTATTCAAGAGATTCTTGGAGCAGAAGAATACAACATAACTTACAAAATACTTGATGCATCTGACTATGGCGTTCCACAAAATCGTAAAAGAGCAATCATTGTTGGAATAAGAAAGGATTATAAAGATATTACCTTCGATTTCTCCAAATTGGCTAAGCAGGAAAAAACTACAGTAGAAGATGCTATTGGCGAATTATATTGCTTTGAACAAAGTGCCGATGGAAAGAAAATAATTTCGACTCCAGCTGATACGCCACTTCGTAAGTTCTTGCGTACAAAGGATAATACTATTCTTGATCAGGATATAGTCTATCCAGCGCAAAAAGTACAGGATAGAATAAAGCATGTCCCACAAGGAGGGAATTGGCAAGATGTACCAGCTGAACTTTGGCCTACTAATCGCCAAAACAGACATTCGTCTGCATATAAGAGACTAGACCCCAATACGCAGTCTTGTACTATAGACACAGGTAATGCTCATAGCAACTATTTTCACCCAGTATTTCACCGAATCCCAACAATCCGAGAATCTGCAAGATTGCAATCGTTCCCTGATAGTTTTGAGTTTCAAGGACCAAGAGGAAGCAAGTATCGTCAAGTAGGAAATGCAGTTCCGCCACTACTCGCCAAAGCAATCGCAGATTCCATAATGAAGATTTTAAAAAATGAAGATAATTGATTTATTTTGCGGCATAGGCGGACTGAGCTTGGGCTTTGAACAAGCTGGGTTTGAGGTCGTTTCTGCAGTTGATATGTGGAAGGATGCCGTCGTAACATACAACCACAATCGAAAAGACAAAATCGCAAAGGTTGAAACTGTTGAAGACTTTAATGACAAGGAGTTGCCTAAGTTGATACAGAGAGAGCATATAACTGGTATTATCGGTGGTCCTCCATGCCAGGGGTTCAGTACCGTTGGTAGACGCGACGTTGATGACCCAAGAAATAAAATGTACCTTGAATTCTATAAAGCCGTAAAATTAGCTTCTCCAGACTTTTTCGTTATCGAAAACGTCAAGGGAATGCTGACCCTTAACAAAGGGGCTTTCGTTAAGGATCTAATCGAACGGTTTGGCCCTAAAGGATTGGGGTATGCTATTAATTATCAACTCCTTAATGCGGCAGACTACGGCATTCCGCAGAATAGATACAGGGTTTTTTATGTGGGAATCAAAAACAAAAAGTTTGAATTCCCAGAACCATTTGAATATAAACTTACTGCAAAAGATGGTATAAGTGACTTGGAAGGAGCTACTTCTGAGCATTATGGGAGTGCGCCCCAAAATGATTTTCAAAAAAAGATGCGTGGTGGGGTGAGCAAACCTTTGAATCAAGATTATACTAACCATTCAGAACAAACAATTTCAATTATAAGCCAAGTTCCTGACGGAGGTAACATCCGCGACCTGCCGGAAGAAATTTGGCAAGTACGAAAATATAATAAAGCATTTGAAAGAATGGGAACTTTCAAGCCTTCCAATACAATTGATACAGGTCATAGAAACTATTTCCATTATGCTGAGCCGAGAATCCCAACTGTGAGAGAATCGGCAAGAATTCAGTCTTTTCCAGATAGCTTTGAAATTGTGGGTACAAGAGGAAGCCAATACAAACAGGTTGGCAATGCAGTACCGCCTATGCTAGCTAAAATAATTGCAGACAAAATAAAAGAAATGCTATCATGAAACTTAGTCTATCCGTTGAAAGTTACAAGGGAGTTGATGGAAGCAGCCTTTCACCAACACGATGTTCCCAAATGGTTCAAGTTTATGAAATGCTTGAAGCGTTGGGAAGTACAGTTATATCTTATGTTGGCATTCAAGAAGAAGCTGACACAAAGAAGTTGTTTGGCAAGACCAAAGCCAAAAGTGCTATTAGAACTTTCTTCCCTCTTCTGAAGAAGATAGATTTCGTTGACTATGATGGCGATTTTGCTGCAAATAAATGTTTTACTGAATTGGGAACACAATTTGTATTAGCATGTCGTGCTCTTGACAATGTTACGGAAGACACTCCACATAAGGAAAAAATTATTTCAAGATTGGCAAGTATAAAGCGTAATGCCCAGATAAAAGGTCTTATCAATATGTATAATGATCCAGAATGGAAGAATCATAACATGTGGATAGCCCTAAAACTCTTAAAAGAATTCCGCCTTATTCATTGGAACGAGTTCCTTTATACCTTGCATTGCCTCGAAACAGGAAGAACTCTGGGTGATGCCATTTCTGACATCAAAAAAAATAAAAATAAAATTGACTTAATTGAGTTCGTAAATGAAGATGGAGATGTCCTCCCAAATACATGCTACTCGTATTTAAGGAGCTACCTTGAAGAGTGTGGCTTAATTTATAAGGTTTCTTCTTTGGAATCCAAGTTGTCTGATGAAGCCGATTTGTTTTATTCTCAAATTAGTTTATAGTTATGGGTGTATATGATTCAAACATTAAAAGAGATGTTGATGAAATCAACAAACTTCTCAAAGGTGTCAAACCTTCTACCCCTAAAGTGCCTACAACAATTAATCCTAAGTACCGCAGTTTTATTACAGCAATAAAATCAAAACCCTTTTTGCTACTTGCAGGTATATCAGGAACGGGCAAAAGCCGTATAGTAAGAGAGTTGGCACGTGCATGTTGGGATGTAGGCAGCACAGACTTTAAGGCACAGAAACCCAAGAACTTTGAGATGGTGCAGGTAAAGCCCAACTGGCACGATTCTTCGGAATTGATCGGTTATGTCAGTCGCATCGGTGCAGACAAGGATGGTAACGGTGTGGTGTTTGTGGCAGGTGATTTCCTTAGATTTGTAGCTAAGGCATGGGAAAATCCCGAAATACCATATTTTCTCTGTCTTGACGAAATGAATCTTGCACCTGTTGAGCAATATTTCGCAGAATATTTGAGTGTAATAGAAAGTCGTAAGGCAGATGAAAATGGAAATATTTCGACAGACCCTATATTGAAGAGCGATGAGCAATGGTACTTTAATTTGACGGCCCAACTGACGCATAAGGAGGATATAAGAACACAATTTAATACCGAAGGTATCTGTATACCACAAAATCTTATTGTGGTCGGCACAGTGAATATGGACGAGACCACATTCTCATTCAGCCGAAAGGTACTTGACCGTGCGATGACCATTGAAATGAATGAAGTCAATCTGAAAGGTGGTCTTGACACCCGCCACGAAATGATTGGCAAACTTGGCAAGACAGAGCTCATAGGTGAAACTGTTGAAGGTATTGACGTATATTCTGACTTTCAGAATGTGTGCGACATTGCTCTTGATTACCTACAAGGCATCAACGACAAGCTTGAAGGCACACCCTTCAAGGTTGCTTATCGTACAAGAAATGAAGTTCTACTCTATGTGGTGAATAATCTACCATATAACAAGGATTCAAAAGGGAATGCTCTATCTCAGGACTATGTCATAGCTCGCGCCTTGGACGAGATAACGAACATGAAGATTCTTTCGCGTGTCGAAGGTGACGAGACAAAGGTCAGTGCAAGTTTTCTTGATGGACTGGAGAATACAATTAAAACGGGTCTTGTGACAGTCTGCTCGAATTTGTTTGAAGAAGGAGAGGGTAAGAAAGCATACGTTTCCGTATCTTTGGCAAAGCTAACGGAAATGAAGAAGCGCCTGACATCTGGTTACACCAGTTTTTGGAGTTAATTGCTTATGGAACTTCTGACGATAGAACACCAAGACTTCACAATGAGCATCGAATGCGGCAAGTTCGATGCAATTTGGGACAAGGCTGTGAGGAATGTGGGAGCAGGAAACTTGACCTCCACTTACTCATGGTCGGATGGTGTTGCGTCTGTGGTCAGACTGGATGAGGACGGCACTAGCCGAGAAATAGCAAACGGTGAGACCCAAGCGGCTTTATTCTTCGACAATGCCGAATACCCAATATGGGTGGACTTCAAGAGCTATGTCAGGAATGCCCGATTCGGTAGCATCCTACAAGGTGACAATGAGAACTTCAGTTTCCGCAGGGGCATCCTCGCAGGATTCCTCAACTACGGCAACGACATAGGCAAGAGCGAGATTCTGATTGACTATACCGTTGGAACGGAGATACGCCACTTTCGCTTTGGCTTCGATGTGTTGAGTACCAAACTCAATTATCATGAGCATTGGCGAAAGATAATCGAAGACATAGAGAGCGAGTACCGCATGTTGTCACTCGACTACATGAAGCGTACCTTCCACGGATTTTCACCTGACACAGAAGGCGAAACGCCCGAACTTGTATGGTGGAGCATCTTTGCAGGAGAGCAAAAGAAATTTGTGAACGCCGTGAAAAGCATCATCGAGCGTCCACGCCACAGACTTCACGGCATCGAGACATACATCCGTGCCGACAAATTGACAAGAATACCCATCGCCATTGAGAATGAGCTGGCTGAGCACCAAAAGGAGCCTGCACACCTATATAGGGTGGAGCAACAAGTGCAGAGCAACGACACTCAGGAAAACCGTTTCCTCAAACACGCATTGGGTCAAATAGCTGCAAAGTATGAGAGTCTGAAAAGGCGCATCGAAGCCATCAAAGGCGCGTCCGACCCGTTCAAAGAAGAAATGAAAGCGATGCTCAATACATTGAAGTACCTACAGAGGAATCCATTCTTCCGTACCGTAGGTCGTTTCAAGGGCATGAATCAGGAAAGTCTCATTTTACAGAAAGCCAGCGGTTACAGTCAGGTGTACAGAACTTGGAATTTGCTTCACCGTGCCTACTCTCTTAACGATGGCATATACCGTCTGCAATCCAAGGACATAGCCACCCTCTATGAGATATGGTGCTTCATTGAAGTGAGCCATATTGTCAGAGACTTGCTTGGAATCAAGCCAGAAGACGTTGACCATCGTAACCGTATGGAAATGAACGGCATCTTCACATGGGAACTGGGCAAGGGAGAACATTCTCGCATCCTATTCAAGAAGGATGATGTAGAACTGGCTGAATTGGTATACAACCCCAAGCATACCGACAAAGAGAACGACACTATAAGCATGGATAAACTTGTCGTTCCTACTGTTGCACAAAAACCTGATATTGTGCTACAACTAACCAAGCACGACCTACAAAAGGACATGAAGATGACATATCTTTTTGATGCAAAATACAGGATTGAGGGGCGTGTGAATGGTGTGGATACCCCACCGGAAGATGCCATCAACCAGATGCACCGTTATAGGGATGCCATCTATTACAAGGAGAACAAGGATGCTGCCCTGAAGAAAGAAGTCATCGGTGGATATATCTTGTTCCCTGGTGATGGACAGAAAGCAGAAGTCGAAGTGTCGAAGTTCTACAAGACCATCGATGAAGTGAACATCGGTGCATTCCCACTGCGTCCGAAAGACAAAGAAAATCGTGACCTGTTGGTCAAGTTCATTGAATCGCTGATTGGCAAAGCTTCAACTGAAATCCTTGATGATAGCATACCTCAGAAAGGATTGTATTACACTTCCGAAGAACCGAAGGATGCCGTGTATATGATTCTTACGCTCGACACAGAAGTGAATGAAGATGTGAATGCCGTGCTGGAAGGAAAGGCTGGCACTATTATTATGGGGCGTAAGGGAATGGAAGAGACAAAGGATATTCAAACAGTCCGCTATATTGCGCCCATCATCCCTGGTGGACACATTGAGGGCTTTTATAAAGTGGTCAAAGCAAACCTTACTCATGTCGATAATGAGAAATATCCAATACGCATAAAATTCGATGTGTCTGATTGGAAAGAACTTGCACAACCTGCTAAGTTCGGAATGGCAAGAGCTGCTTATCGAGGTTACTGCAAGTCCCGTGACGAATTCTTCCAACTTTGTCGAGAGCAAATGATAATTGACAAGTTATAAATGATATTTAAACTATAAAACAATATGAATCCAACAAAGAATATTCCCTCTCCACTGGACGTTATGATAGATGGTCAAGAATTTGAGTGTCTCGTGGGTCATCAGTTCGCCCCCAACCTTAATATAGTTGGAGAACTCAGACGTAGTATTGCAGAGGTAGAGGCAACAAGAAATAAATATGTACTCTGTTATGTTGCCAATGTCGTTAGAGGTGGTATAAACAATGCCATTGATAATTCTGATGATTTACCGTTTAATGAAATGGTGAACTCTGTGCCTTCTCATATAAAAGAGGTGGATGTCGTACTTGTGACACCAGGTGGACTAGCTAATCAAGTAAACAACTTTGTAACAGCCCTACGTCCTCGTTTCGAGAAAGTGAACTTTATCTTGTTAAATATGGCTATGAGTGCTGGGACAATTTTTATTATGTCAGGTGATGAGATAATCATGTCAAAGCAATCAAAGTTCGGCCCCATTGACCCGCAGATACCTAACCGAGAAGGTAGATTTGTTCCAGCTCAATCCATCTTGTTAGCATTAGAGGATATTCAAAAACGAGGGGAAGAAAAGATAAAACAGCACATGCAACCCGATTGGACAGATGTTCAATTGTTACGAAATATTGACCTCCGAGATATTGGAATGGCTCAAAGCGCAAGTAAATATTCAACGGATATGGTTAAAGACTTCCTAACTAATTATAAATTTAAGACTTGGAAGATACATTCATCCTCAGGTATTGATGTAACAGAAGAAGACAAAAAGAAGCGTGCTGACGAAATTGCCAGTTTGCTTTGTAAGCATAGTGAATGGAAAAGTCACGGACATGCTATTAACAGAGATGTGGCATGGAATAAATGTAGATTAAAAATAACGCATTCGGAATCCATTGATGGTTTAGACCGCGCCATGAGACGTATGTGGGCTTTATTCTATTGGTTGTTCGAGAATACGCCAATGGCTAAAATCTTCTTGTCTCAACACTATTGTATTATTAGAAATGCGGCTATGAATGTTCCAATGCAAATGCCCAGATAGCCATGAAGAATCTAAAAGACACTTTACTTGAATTTGGCTTCTCCAATGAATTGATAGATGCTATTAGCACAACGCCACGATTGGAAAGTCAGGAAAATAATGTCAATGACACCCGTTATCAGACATTTGAGAATAATATGACCAGCTCAACAGAAATAAATATGAGTGAGACCCCTAATGCCTATAATTATTACGGGAATGAAACGAAATAAGATAATTATGACAAGAAGACTACTATTCATATTGATTATGCTTTGCTTGGCACACCCTGATTCAACAATGACGTAGCATAAAGGATTTCTATTCTTATAAGCATACTTCGTGTTCGAAAATAACATATATATGGATCCCATTGCAAAGTACAATTAGGAGTAGTTCTTTCAAACAATAGAAAAAGAGAAGTAAGAAATCCATATGAGCGACAACCACACCCCACAGCAACGCCATGCTAATATGGCAGCCATCCACGGCAAGGACACAAAGCCGGAGATGGTGGTACGCCGTTGGCTGTGGGGGCATGGTTTCCGTTATCGGCTGAATCATCCACGGTTGCCAGGGAAGCCAGATATTGTGATGCGGAAGTATAGGACGTGCATATTTGTGAACGGATGTTTCTGGCATGGACACGGGGTGGCGATGCCACCAGTTGAGAGTTTAGAGTTTAGAGTTGAAAGTTCGGAGTGTTGTAAGATTCCGAAGACGAACTGCGATTTCTGGGTGGCAAAGATACAGAGGAACCAGGAACGGGATGCGAGAGTGCAGCATGAACTGGCTGCGATGGGCTGGCACTCCATCACCATCTGGGAATGTGAGTTGAAACCGAAGGTGCGAGAAAAAACTTTGGAATCGCTGGGCTTTACGCTCAACAAGATATTCCTGCAAGACAGGACAATAAAGCGTTATGAGATTCCAGAGGAAGAGCCCATGATGGCGGCAGAGGACGTTTCAACAGAATATGGTAATAAAGCAACTTGATAATACGTTATAAGATATGTCACAGAAAGAAAGTTATATAAATTTTGAGGAATACTCACAAGTGGGGGAACCTCAGAAAGCGGAAAGGGCTTACGTATGGAGCACAGCTATCGGTCTTCAGGCGGTAGATGGGCTAACTGTGTCGCAATATCTCAAAGATACAGCCGTAAGGAATATTGAGGGTGAAATCACTATTGATGAAGCTCGTGAACTTATCAAGACCTATTATCAGACAAAAACAAACCGTGAGCCAGATGACGAAGAGAAGCAGGAAGCCGATAAGGTTTCAGGCAACATCGCGAAGATCATAGCGGAGCAGTCGTTCTCCTTTAGTGTGCCGACACTCATTTCCATCCATCGTCACATTTTCGAGGGAGTGTTCAAACATGCCGGACAGCTGCGCAATTACGACATTACGAAAAAGGAATGGGTGTTACGTGGCGATACGGTACTCTATGGACGGAGTCAAGACCTGCGAATGGCTCTGGAGTATGACATGGAGCAAGAACGACAGTTCGATTATAGCGGATTAAATATGGGCCAGGTGGTGGAGCATCTCGCAAAGTTTGTGTCTGGCATCTGGCAGATACATCCTTTCCGAGAAGGAAACACGCGAACGACGGCTGTTTTCACCATTAAGTATCTGCGTTCCATCGGGTTCGACGTTACCAATCACCTCTTTTCCATGCATTCGTGGTATTTCCGAAATGCGCTTGTACGGGCCAATTACCAAAATATAGCGAGGGGGATTCAGCGTGACTCCCGATTCCTGGAACTGTTCTTCCGAAACCTGCTGATGGGCGAAAAGAACGAGTTGCGCAACCGTTATATGCTCGTTAATCCGCCAGAAGAACTTGAAGCCCCTGCAAGCACCCCATCAAGCACCCCCGCAAGCACCCCATCAAGTGCTGATGTTCCATTCGCGACCGACAATGAGAATATATTGCGGTTAGTCAGAGTTATTGGCCATCGTCAGCTCTCCGTAAAGGAGATGCTTGCTGCCATTGGTCTGAAAGACCGAATGAATTTTATGGAGTATTCTCTAACCCCGGCAATGGCTGAAGGTTTTGTCTGCCTGCTCTATCCAGATAAGCCTCGACATCCAAGGCAAAAGTATTTGCTAACCGTCAAGGGGTCCGCACTCTATAACGAGCTGACAAAGGAAACGAGCAACTGAAGCTGGAAATTGGGACGCATGGCAAATTCATAATAACAATTGATGGGAACCGAGTCGCATTGGCGATTCACCAATGTGACTCGGAAAATGTTCACCTTTCACCTTACATTCCCCAACCAGTCTTTTTCTTCGTTCCGTCCCAGTTGGTAAGCTCACCATTGGAACCTCCACCACCTGTACTGATACCGCCTCTACCGCCAGCAGCAAGGAATAAATTCGCCATCAAACCTTTGGAGACCGTTATCGCATCACAGAGTTGTCGAGTACGGGCAGCGGTGAGTTCAATTTTGAAATCTGATGAGATGCCAGTCCATGATACCTTCTCTAACAGATAGGCGGCAGCTATCTTGCGTTGCTTCTCGTCGGTTG
>Ga0247609_10000610_pt1 | contig 48040 bp, 24 predicted proteins | sample 172DNAGHGlowgp2_FD_193487 | JGI IMG/M metagenome (GOLD analysis project Ga0247609, IMG submission 193487) | Sheep rumen microbial communities from Palmerston North, Manawatu-Wanganui, New Zealand - 1728 DNA GHGlow gp2 | ecosystem: Host-associated > Mammals > Digestive system > Stomach > Rumen ... | reverse complement strand
ATGGCAGTCAAGAGAAGTTTGATTTTTCTCATGATAGTTTTTGTTTTGGTTAATAAATAGGTTAAATATAAAATTAGTTTTTCTGCATGCTTTTTCTCGGCAAATATATACATTATTTATAATATTGCAAGCGAAATTATGAAAAAAAACATGTTTGCTGAAAAAAAAAGCCAAATTTCTTCTTCGAAGGAGTAAAATTGTGTTAGCTGCTTTCGGACGAGATGGTTTGTTACCCCTTCATCTTTTGTGTCGGAATGTCACCTTCTGTTCTTTTAAGTTTTGTGGCTTGCGAAGTGGGGATAAAAAACGCCGCGTGCGGCGTTGGCCATTTCCGCGTGCGGCGATTGCAATCCCCGCGTGCGGCGTTTGGTTTTCCCTTGAGGGGCGTTCGTTTTTGCTCCGATAAGCAAAGATTATTTCCCTTTTTATGATGTTGTATCGAAAAAAATATTATCTTTGCTGCGCAAAAACTTAAACTAGCATGAAGAACAATTACCTGACTTCTTTATTTATAGGCATCTTTGCATGTCTTGGATGCTTTCCTATACAAGCCTTTGCCGACGCTCTTGTTCCCGATGGCGTTTATTATATTTCTTGTACCAAGCAGGACGGCTATGTGGGCTTGGGTGCTTATCATAGTGTCGACCCTTACATCTACTACGTTACAGGCGAAGAGGAGCGGACAGCTGATGCCTATTGGATTGTTACGAAAACACAGTCGGGCTACACTTTCCGCAGCGAAGCTACGGGCGACCTGCTTGTCTATACGACTGGGCGCTATGACAAATACTACAAGTACATGACGCTTGCCACCGAGCCTCTTGGTGACAATTCTGAGTTCTGGAACATCATATTGGGCGACGATGGCGCTTTTTCCATCCAGAGCGCCATTGCTACCGGTTACTATTGGAATCTTCGTGGCGGCACGAACATGGTGGGAACCTATAGCGGCAGCAACGGCACGGCAGCCAACGAACGATTCCTCTTCCACCGTAAGGATGGTGCTCCCGACCCAGGACCACAGCCAGAGGTTCCTGTCGGAGAGTATGCACCAATTGTTTTCCCCGATGCTTTGCACGTCTATCTGAGCGATGGTCGTATCGAAGCTTATCCTTTAGAGATAGTAACGGGCCAATCTCAGCAGAACGGACAGCTTGTCATCCAAACGAACATCGGACAGAACTATACCTACAATCTCTCTGATGTCGTTTCCGTAAGCGAAGAGAAGCCTGACTTCCCAACGTTCGTCTCGTTCAAGTTCGCCAAGAAGAACAACGACCAACTCTTCTCGGCCGTTAATGGCGAGATTGCCGATGATGTCGTTTCTGCCACGATTGGTGCCATTGGCAAACGTCTGACGCCTACCTTTGGTCTCTCCGACGATAATGCGACAGTCTATGTGGATGGCAAATCTCAAGAAGAGATTGGCGACCGCTTGCGCTTCGATAAGGACATCTATTATCTTGTTGCACCCAATGGCTGCACCATACTTATGCCTTGGGAAAGCGGCAACTATATCATGAAGCCTTACGGCAGAGCTTATCGTGTTCATGTCGATTGGCTGACGGATAGGGCAGAAGTGCCAACCATCTACATCAACACTTCCGACGGTCAGCCCATAACCAGTAAGGATTACTACAAGGACGCCACCATCCGTATCGACGGTCACGACATCTTCCCGTCGATGGAAGAGACTGCTGTGCAGATAAAGGGCAGAGGCAACAGCAGCTGGAGCTGGCCAAAGAAACCTTATCGCCTGAAGTTCGCTGAGAAGCAGAAGCCGCTCGGCATGACGAAAGGCAAGTCGTGGGTATTGCTCTCTAACTATCAGACAGGTTCGATGATGTCGAACGCCATCGGTATGAAGGCAGCCAATCTGATGGGAGCAGCTGCAGCCAATCATATCGTGCCAGTTGACCTTTACCTTAATGGCGAGTATCGTGGCAGCTATAACTTTACCGAGAAAGTAGGCTTTTCGAACAACAGTGTCGATATCGTTGACGAAACAACTGCTGCTTTGCTAGAACTCGATTCGTATTATGACGAGCCTACAGGACAGAAGTTCAAGTCGTCGCCTTACAACTTGCCGATTAACATCAAGGAGCCCGATTTCAGCGAAGGCTTGACGCAGCTGACATTGGAAAACGTTCAGAATAGTTTCAACCGTTTCCTGTCTGCACTCTATCGCGGAAGGGACATCTCGCCTTATGTTGATGTCGAGCAACTTGTCCGCTTCATGATGGTCAACGAGCTCACGCTTAACTACGAGTTCTATCATCCCAAGAGCACCTTCTGCTATCGCGAGGACTTCTTCAGCGAGGACAGTAAGTACATCTTCGGACCCGTTTGGGACCTCGACTGGGGTTTTGGCTACGAGCGCAACAGGAGTTATTTCCAGAGTGAGAGCACAGCCAACTATTGGTCAGATATGACTTCGATGGAGGCAACGGCCTTCATCCGTGACCTTCGCTTCAAGTACGAGCCGATGGACGACCTCTATCGTCAGCTCTGGGAAGAATTCATGGAGAACGATTTGCAGGAACTCCTCGAGTATGCTCAGGATTACTACGACTTTGCCAAAAACTCTTTCGCCTCAAATAAGACAAAGTGGGGCGACGGCACAGACTATGCAGCACAGGCAAAGACTGCAGCCAGCTGGCTCGAGACGCGAACGCAGAAGATTTATGAGGACATCGTCAATGGCGTACGTCCTTATATTCCCGATCCTATTGATCCCGTTGATCCTGTCGAATTTGCAAACAACAAGCTGTACACTATCACATGTAAGCGAGGCGACCTCATATTGAGCTACGACTACAATGGAGTGGAGGCAGGACAAAGTGCCTGGTGGACTGTGGAAGACTACGATAAGCAGTTCGCCATCATCAACATCGAGGGCACAAGCTACCTCTACAGCCCGCACCTGAAGAAATACCTCAGAACCGGTAACGTCTTGAACGGCGAGTGGGTCGACATGCTTGGTTCGCCCATCATCTTCGACAACTCCAATCCCGACGGAGAATATCAATACATGATGCTTACCACAACCGACAGCGGCTCAACACTCTGGTTCAACAACAACTCGAGCACGATGGTCATCAACGGCTACAGCACTCCCGATGCCGGCAACCGCTGGAAGATAACAGAGGCTGGCGACTTCGATCCGACAGAAGCTCTCGAGCTGGCTTCGGCTTCCTTGTTTGCAGTCACCAACCGCTACATCTTCAATGGCGAAGTCGTAGGCACCGAAACGCATCAGATGCCAAGAGGCTCCGAGCCTTTTGCCCCGTCCAGCGAATGGGAGAATGCCTTCGTCTCGCTTGTCGAACCCTATGATATGCCTTATCAGGTAACAGAGGACGTCACGATTGATTACGAAGTGCAATGGTTCGGCCCCTTCATGTTCTCGCCGTCCTTCGACGAGGCCTATTGGTACAACATGACCATCCGCAGCGACTATTTCGTCGGACGTCAGAACTCGGAACCTTATTATCCGTCTGAGGTCGATGAAGAGACACTCCTTTACGACGGCAACTACTTCTGGGCATTTGGCGGCGACCCCTATCACGTGAAGGTTTATAACTACGCGACAGGCTTCAGCCAAACCCTTACGGCTGTCGGCGACTATGGCCTCATGCGCACAGGTGACTTCACTTGGGACCTGATTCCCCTTCGCGACGGCTTCCTCCTGCGCAAACCTGGCACAGAATACTGTTGCCTCAATCAGTTCGGAGGCACTGGAGGTCCACTGAAGTTCTGGGATGCTAAGGGAAGTCTTACCGACAATGGTTCCACTTTCCGCATCTTCGAGGCAAATGCTAGCGACATCAGCGACCTTAAAGACTTTAGTGACCTCAGCGACTCGGACAATGGCACTTACAACCTTGCCGGACAGCGCGTGGGCAAGCAATTTAAGGGCATTGTCATTAAGAACGGACGCAAGGTTTTTGTCAAGTAATAAAACTCCATACATGAACCTTGCAAAATCCACACGTGGATTTTGCCAAATCCACTCGTGAATTTCGTCAAATCCACACGTGGATTTTGCGAAATCCTTTGGAGGTAATTGCCAACACACTATTTCGTGTTTGCCAACACGGCATTTCGAGGAACTGAACTACAAATATAAATAATATAATGTAAGGAAGAAGTTTCTGTTATTTTAGCAGGAACTTCTCTTTTTTTGTTCAATCATGTTAAAAATGTTTAACAACAAGAAAAAAGTGTTTCAATTTGTTGTGAAGTTGCGGCAGAAAAGTTAACTTTGCGAAGGAAATGGTGTATAAAACCTAATTTTAACAAACATATTATTAACTAAAACTTAAAGCAATGAGAAAGTTTTACTTATTTGTGACGGCGTTGTTTGTTCAACTCCTCACCTGCAGTAACATCTTTGCTGCAGACCCGCCACAGTCCGAGTATGAGGCTGCTATGGCATCTATCGTGGAAGGTCCTAACTACGTTTTCACCGAAATCGATGGCGTGAAGTGGTACATTATGTCTAATGGTGGCTTGACCGCCGACACTGATCAGCGTTGTCAGTTCACCGTAACAAAGTCTTCCGGAGGCGCTCTCTATGACGTCGGCCTCAACATCAACCCTGGCACAGGCGGACACTTCTCCAACACTACCCTGGTTGACAGCAAGGCACTTCTTGACCCGGGAACAGGCGTCTTACGTCTTGACACCGGCAACGACCGTAGTGACTGGGAAAGGCAGGTGCCCTTTATGAACGAAGAAGGCCTGATTGCCATTCGTTCTTGTAACACCGCTTACGGCGAAAGCAGCTGGGCTGACGCAGGCCGTGCCTTCTGGACCTATAAGTTTGCAGATGGTCAAGACTGGCCGACTCCCATCTACAGCTACGAACCCGCTTACATCTGGAAGATCGAACCACCTACAGACCTGGATATGGTTGTGTCCATTCTTACAGCCTTTTGGGACGCTTATAGCGATTATCAAGGCGACGAGGATGGCTTTGCAATGAACATGATGGAAGAAGGTGGTGAGGCTCAGTTCGGTCAGTTCCGCGACTGGGAAACTTACCGCAAGTTCCAGGAGTTGATTGACTTGGTTGACAGTTATCTTGGCGACCAGACAGGTCAGTATGGCGGCTGCACCGTGGATGAGGCTAACGAGATTAAGGCCACTGCAGACTCTCTCTTTGACGTCGTGCTCGCCAGCGAACAGCCTTATGTTCTTCCCAATGGCGACGGCTACTATCGTATCATCTCTCCATTGCGCTATATCTCTGACGCTTCTGAATCAGGATATGTAGATAAGGCCTTTATGGCTTCTTATCTCGGCAGTTCTAACAACATGGGTGCTTATGCTACAATCCAGAGAGACCATGCAAACTTCCTCTGGAAACTCGAGCAGCATGGCGACAGCATCTCTATCGAGAATGCAGGCATGGAGAACTATATCAGCCTCGGCTGTACAAACAGAGTCACACTCACACAGGATCCTGAGGATGCAAGCCACGTCGTATTTGACTATGCTGGCGACGATTATGTGGATGCAGACGATGGTAACGGCGACACTAAGGACCTCTTCTATATCCGTCTTGCAAGCAAGGCGAGCGGAAAGAGAGGTGGTAGTAACTACATTCACCAGCTTGATCACAACAAGGGAAATGATACTGGCAGGGATATGGTAGTATCCTTCTGGGTAGGTACATACGATAAGGGTAGCCTCGACAACGCAAGCGACCGTGGTACCAGCGAATGGTATCTCGAATACGTTGAAGACAGCGAAGCAGAAGAAATCATCGCTAACTTCGCAACCCTCAGAGAACATGACCTCCTCGTAGAGAAGAACAATCTCCTCCGCGCTCAGGTAGCTCAGGCTCTGCAAACTGCTAAGGAGAGCAAGATGATTACATCTGCCAGCCAGATGACATCTCCCTTCAGCTGCGACAACTTCGGTTACACCGACGGCCAGACCCTCGCATCAGGTGCCCTCATCGATGGCAACAAGGAAACCTTCTGGCACACAGATTATAAGGGCAATACTCCCGAAGGCGTAAAACACTACATCCAGCTCTCTAACATGAAGGATATGGTGGGCAACTGTATCTTCTACATTTGCGACAGAAACACCAATTCCGGCAACTGGCCTTCTGAGATTGCTCTCTACGGCTCAGACGATCCCGATGGTGATACAGAGACATGGAACGAGATTGTTGTCTTCTCCGACCTCGCAACTGGCGCTCTCGTAGAGAACACAATTCCGTTCTTCGTAGAGACTCCTTATCGCTTTATCCGTATCGTATGTACAAGCAACAACTTCTGGCATGCAGCTGAGATTCAGATTACTCTCACCGAGCCAAGAGCAAGCTCTCAGTATGTAATGCTCGGCGAAGTTGCTACAAATCTTGACGATCTCTACAATGAGAATATTGGTACCGACGATGCTAACATCACTCAAGAGATGTACGATGCTCTGCTTGCTGCTTATAATGCCTTCATGAACGAAATGGTTGACCCCGTAGAGCTGCGTTCTGCTGTGGATGCTTATGCAAACCTCACCACATCTGTTATTGAAGGCACGAACCCCGGCGAATATGCTGACACTCAAATGGCAGAAGACTACGACGCCCTCTTGGCTGAAGTTGAGGCTTACGACAAGGGTGGTCGCTATAGCAATGCCCAGAACCACAAGTATGCTGTAATGCTCAAGGCTATGGCAAAGAGCGTTCTTGGCGGTGCTAACACTATCAAGACCGACAAGTGGTATCGCATCACGGCTCCGACAGAGGAAATGTACGATGCATTCGGATTCTCTAAGGAAGGTGTCGACAAGGCAGAGGAACTGATCGAGGATCAGTGGAATGTTTATGGCACAATTGTTGCTCCTGCTACATTGCTTACTGATTCTGTATACCAGCAGACAGAGGAAGGTGAAGATGTACTGGTTGCACAGAAGCACCTTGAGGGCGTTGTTAAGGACGACGTTCGTGAAGACACTCGCGTATACTTCTTGGCAGAAGACGAAATCGAAGATGAAGACGTCAGCCTGTTCCGCTTCGTTGAAAAGGAAGGTCAGGATGCTGACTACGCAGCTCTCTTGAAGGACACCAAGGAGAACATGGAAATGGCTATCGACATGAACACCATCTTCGTTCGTGGCGACAAGCTGATCACAGATGGTTCTCAGTTCTCAAGTAACGCATCTTGTCTGAACAACGACGGCTCAGCACTCACATCTAACTGCCTGCTCGACGGCAACACCAGCACTTACTGGCACACCGACTACCAGCAGAAGATTCTTGAGATTCCTTATCTGCAGGTTGCTCTCAACGAGCCCATCTCTGGTCTCGTACAGGTAGAAATCGGTCGTCGTTCTGGCGCAAGCAACGGTCACGTTGTTCGCATGTATGCTCAGGGCAGCACAGACGCTCAGAACTGGACGAATATCGGTTACGTTGAGACTCCGTACAGCGGTAACACCAGCGAAATCGTTTCCAGCCAGCCTATTGACCTCGGCGGTACATACAGCCACCTGCGCTTCATCCTTACTTACAGATATGGTACCGATGGCGGTGGTAACACGGAATTCGATCCCTTCGCAGAAGTAAACGGTGCAGCAGATTGGAATAAGAAGTGGTCTTACTTCCACTGCTCAGAGTTCCAGATATATCCTCTGACTCCGAAGACTCCGATGAGCGATGACGTTCTTGCTGTTCAGCAGGCACTCGTTGCTGCCAACAAGATTGTCTTCAACGACGTTACAGCAGAAGACGTTGCAGCAGCCGGTCAGGTTTACAACGCCTATAAGGATGCGTTCAATGCAGAAGCAGGCATGACAGTTCTGCCCGCAAGCAAGGAAGGGGCTGATCCCGTCTATGCAATCCAGAACAAGGCTACCGGTCTCTTCATTTACGCTTACGGTGGCAACACCAACGACGTATTCATGTGGACCATTCCTACGCTCTTCTCTTGGAGCGCTCCCGGTTATCGCAGAAGCTTGCTGCTTGGCACGAACTTCAACGGCGACAACTGCACGTACTTGCACGTAGGTGAGTCTAACCGTAGACTCTGCACATGGAGCACTTCTGATCCTCGCACGAACTCCGGTCTCTACATTGCTGAGGCAGACGTAGAGTACGAAGCTCCCGAAAACTTCACGTTCTACCGTGACGCTATGCTCGGCAGAATTCATGGCAAGACCAATGCTGTCACCGTTTCTTATGAGGCTAAGGATGACGCAGAAGCTTACACATGTCTTGGCAGATACTATGACATCGAAGGCACTTCCTTCCTCGCTTTGAAGGCTTACGAAGGAACTATCCCTGCAGGTCAGCCCTCACTCTACATCTACGGCGACACAGCAATGTATGACTCTTCGAACGATCCCGAACCCGTGCTGTACACAATGCCCGGCACGCCCGACTTCGTAACGGAAGAGACGACTGTCAACGGCCTTATCAGCTGCGTCAAGAACCACACCTTGCTGCCTCGCGAGATTTACTTCTCTGGCAACAAACCTGTATGTATCAGCACAACTGGTTACTTCCTGCGCGCTGGTGGCGTTGCTATTGATCTCGACAACACTCCTCGCATTGAAGATGATTCAGAAGCCGACTACCTCCTCGCTCTTGGCGAAGCAGGTGACAAGGCCGACGGTATTGAGAACATTCCTGCTACTCTTGAGAAGGTTAGCCAGCCCGGCAATGTTTACAGCATGGACGGCAAGCTCCTCATGACAGGTGCAACACTCAACAACCTCAAGGCTCTGGGTCGTGGCATGTACATCCTCAATGGTGTTAAGGTTGTAGTTAAGTAAAAACACGATTTATCAATATCAAAGGAGAGGGAGCTCTTCGGGAAAGCCCGGAGGGCTCCCTTTTTCAAGGAAACGTTTCAACATGACTGATTGCCAGGTCTCACACGCTGCATCTGAAGACCCCACACGTTGCGGTTCAAAACACTGCACGCGAAGTTCGTTATACATACATGTACATTTAATTATACATACATGTATCTATAATTGTACATACATGTATCTATAACGAATGCCCCACACGGGGTTGGGCGACACACGCTGAGAGGCTGGTTGACCGGATATGTGGAGATGATAATTCCGACACTATACATTATATAATATATTATGAAAAACCTGAGGAGTCTGCTTTTGTTGGCAGGTATTGTGCCCGCCCTCGTAAGCCTGGCACAGATAGAGGAATATACGTTGCCCGACGGCAAGGTGGTGAAGATTGATCGTAGTGTCTTTCCCAATCTCAAGTACGATGTGAGCTCAAAGCCTTTGCCCGACCACATTGTGGCTCGTCGCAAATCAAGGTTGAAAGCTAATCGCGTTCTGCCTCCCTACGTTTATAACGGGCAGGACAAGTACTTCCCGCCCATCTTCAATCAGGATGGTGGCAGTTGCGGCTCGGCTGCTGGCGTAGGCTATCAGTTTACGCACGAGATAAACAGCTATCGCGATGCCGATGCCTCTTTGCCCGAGAACCAGTACCCTTCGCACTTCACGTGGCTTCTGGCTTATCAAACCAGCACGACGGAAGGCATGGCGAAAGCGATTGGTATTCCCAATGTTCCCACTTACGGTGGACGTACTTACAGCAGGCTTTTCGGCCCGCAGACGCACGATGACCCCGACTATGGCTGGATGCAAGGCTATGACAAGTGGTACAGTGCGATGTGGAACAAATCGGCTTACGACTTCAGCTTGTCTCCCACTAATACGCCAGAGGGCAGGCAGCAGCTCAAGGAGTGGCTCTACGACCATATGGGCGACGAGACGATGCACGGCGGCGGTGTTGCTGGCATAGGTGTGGCTGCATATGGCACTTGGGGCTACATTCCTTCGTCCGATGCGAACGATGCAGCTGGCGTGACCAACATGAAATACGTGATGAAGTGGGGCGATACCTTCAACCACGCGCTTACCGTCTGCGGCTATGACGATCGCATAGAGTTCGACCTCGATGACGACGGCATTGTAGGCGAAGCGGAAGAGGACGAGGTGGGAGCCTGGATTATTGCCAATTCGTGGGGCGACGGCTGGGAGAACAAGGGCTTTATCTATTGTCCTTACAAGTATAGCTTTGCCGTCGATAACGATACCTGGACTTGGACGCCTGGCGCTTACGTCATCAGACAAGATTACCGCCCCCTTCGCACAATTAAGATACTGATGGAGTACAGCCGTCGCAGCGAACTGTTGCTTTCTGCAGGCGTTGCAGAGAACATCAATGCCACGAAGCCCGAAAAGACAATTCCTTTCGAGCACTTCCGCTATGCAGGCAACACGCTTGGCGCCGACCCTGCTCCAGAAGTGCCGATGCTTGGGCGTTGGGCAGACGGCATACACTATGAGCCGATGGAGTTCGGCTACGATCTCACAGACCTCACGTTCGCCGTTGACCGCACAAAGCCCCTGAAGTATTTCTTCATCGTCAAGACGAAGGACACCGCCAGAGGCACAGGCACCATTCACCACGCGTCCATCATTAACTATGAGATAGAGAACGACGGCGTCGAGATACCCTTTGGACAAGAGAACGTAACGATAAGAAACCGCGGCCGCGAAACCGTCATCAGTGTCATCGTTCCAGGCGAACAGCTCTATCCGCCTACAAATCTCAGCTTGCAAGGCAACATGCTCGTCTGGTCAGCACCGCAAACTTCTAGCCTCTTGCTGACAGGCTATCATGTCTATCAAGGAACGAAGCTCGTGGCTCAGGTGGCGGCAGACGCGACCAGCTACGAGCTAAATGAAACCTCCGAGGAAGCCTATACCGTCAGGGCCGTCTATCAGGCAGGACAGTACGGGCAGGAGTCTGCGCCGTCGAATGCCGTCGTCTTCGAGCTGCCACAGGTGGGAGCCAATCAAATCGTGAACCTTGACTCCTGTGGCATCACCATTCCTGGTGCCATCAATGAGCTGCTTGGGCAGGCCACGATAGAATTCTGGATGCGCAACGACAAGAACACCAACTATACGCATCAGGTCGGTCCTGGTTGGGGCAAGTTCCTTTTCCACAACAGCAGCAACGGCACGCTTTCCGTTGGCTGGGACAGCAGCGGCACTGACCGTCTGAATGCTTCTGAAGTCCTCAAGACGCTTGGCACGTGGAACCACATCGCCATCGTCATCAACGGGAGCATCCTTACACTCTACGTCAATGGCACCAAGAAAGGGTCAATTAACTCCAAGACCTATTCGGGCCTCGTTGCCTTTGGCGACCTTCAGTTCGGTAGAACGGCGGACATCAATCAATGGTGGATAGGCGGACTCGACGAGATACGTGTCTGGAAGACTGCTCGAACAAGGGACGAGATATTGGCGAACATGCGCGTTCGCATTGCCGCCCCTGCCCTGCAGCCCGACCTGCTCGTCTATGTGCCGATGGAAACGATAGAAGTGAATGGCGAGACTCTTTTGAAGGAGTATGTCAGTGGCAAACACGCCAAGTTCCAAACAATCGGCAGGTGGAATGTCGTAGAGGACGACAGCCCCTTCGCTGGCGAACAGCCCGAGTCCGTGCTTAGCATCGAAGAGGAAGAGACAACGCACCTGGCAGGTGTGCCCTTCCGCCTTAAAGCAAAGAGCTTGCTCAATGCGACGGCATGGAATTGGACTTCAACGTTGGAAGTCTGCGAGACATGCTTCCTGCCCGAGTCACAGTGTATGATGGTAAATGGCATGGCTCCGACCTTCTGCTTTGCAGAGGCAGGTACGTACAACGTCACTTGCGAAGTCACCTTTGACGATGGCAGTACGCAGACGGCAAGCAAGGAAATAGAGGTTATCAATGGCGAGGCACCCGTTGCTGCCTTTGAAGTTCTCAACGACACCTTGCCGGCAGGTGACCGCTTCAGCTTTGTCAACCGCACAGAGGGCACAGGCTGTACCTATCTTTGGAGCATGCCTGGGGCAGAGGTCGAGGAGCTGGGAGGCACCAACGCAACGGCACTCTATCCACAAGTCGGCACGTTCGAGGTCACGCTGACAGCCACCAATCCATACGGCTCAAGCAGTGTAACAAAAGAGGTTGTGGTTCGTGCTTCGGCACCGGCAGCCCGCTTCGACCTCTCGCAGACAGCCGTCATGCTTGGCGAAGGCGTCCGTCTCGCTGACGAAAGCCGCTACAGTCCGCTCACGTGGCATTGGGAACTGAATAACGGCTCGCGCATTTATACCGTCGACGAGCAGTCGCCTTACGTTGTGCCTGCGGCTCCGGGCATCTACGATGTCAGCCTTTACGTTACCAACGAGCTTGGCGAGAACACCCTGACGCGTAAGCGTTACCTCATCGTCCAGAACGATGATCCTATCTCTTGCCTCAACTTCACTGGTGCAGAGCGGTTGCAACTGTCTTCTCCTTTGGGAGAGCAACAGAACGCTTTCACGCTCGACTGGTGGATGCGGCCTGCAGATACCCAGGGCAGCTCTACAAGTCAGATGCCGGATGGCTACTTCGTCGCCAACGAATGGCATCATTACGCCATTTCTTTCGAAGAAGGCACAGTCACATACTACCGCGACGCCCTATTCTTTGCGAAACAAACTCAGCAATCAGGGCTCAACGTTCCGCTTTTGAACTTTGTGTCCGATAATCTGGAACTCTCGCTTTGCGAAGGCTTCAAGGGGCAGCTCGACGAGTTCCGTTTGTGGGGCTCTGCGCTCACGGAGGAGCAGATAAAGGCTTACTGCAACCAGCACATTGCCGACGTTCAGGCTGCAGAATCGACGGACAATTTGTTGATCTACTACGACTTCAACCAAAATAGCGGCGACGTAGAGGATCGCACATCAAACGGCATCGACGCTCAGCGCATCGACTTCGGTCCTGATGGCGACGCGTGGAACTCCGCTCTGGGCGTCTTTACGCTCGACACGGAAGCGCTCATGCACGGCGACATCTCTTCGACCTACCTGACCAACTACAAGAACCCGTATTTGACCACATCTGGCACTGTAAATCCCAACAACAGCAGTCGCTTCCTGAAGCTTGCGATGCGTACGAGCAGTTCAAAGTGGCGCGACTTGAATGCCATCACATCCGGTAACATCATTACTGGCGCGCACATTGATACTGCCCACCATAGCGATATCCAATTCGAGACGCAATGGAGCGGCTTTGCCGGCAGGCTGCTCGACTATCGCCTCTGGCAGCCCGTCACACTTCCCGCAGGCCGTTACACCTTCAGCATTGTGCCTGGCGACGTCGACGACATGCAGGAGAGCCGAATCGTGGCATGCAAGGGCAGCACGATGGTGCCCAATGCGAAAGTTGAAGAGAAGGCCATTGCCTGGGCAATGCTGACAGAAGGCACCATTAGCTTTGAGCTCGAGGAAGAGACCGTCGTTTCGCTCGGTATCATCGTGAACCTCAGCAGTCAGAGCAGCTTTGGCATCCACGCCTTCAAACTCGAAGGTGTTACCGTCGAAACGCTTGTGCCGACTGAAGACCCGGACGGAATAAAAGACATCATCGAGTCTAAAGACCTAAAGAGCTTTAGAGACCTTAATGACCTTAAAGGTTTTAATGGCGTCTACGACCTTAGCGGTCGCAAAGTCAGCGATAGCGGCTTGAAGCCAGGCCTCTACATCAAGGACGGAAGGAAACAGGTAATCAAATAATACAATGCGGCCGGACTAACAATCCGGCCGTTTTTATGTAGAAAATTCTTTACAAGATTTCCCCTTTCAGTGCGTCGGGGCTGACTACTTGGCGAGGGGTGCTTTCCAACGCCGCAGGCGGAGATTGCAATTTCCGCGTGCGGCGTTTGCTTTTCCCGCATGCGAAGTTGACCGTCCCAAAACGTTGAAATCAATTCTTTTCTTTGCTTTATTTAATAATTTTGAATGCAGAAAATGTATTTTGTTTTCAGCTGGTGACAAGACTTGGTTTTGTAACATCTTGATTATCAATATCGATTTGATTTAAGCCCTTTTCCCGCATTTCCTGGCCTTAATTGCCACCCGAACGAAAAAGGCCGCCTAAATCGCAAACTATTGAGAATAATCTTTACATTTTATGAATTTCCCCCCGATTCGATTTTTCCATCGGGAGAGAGAGAATATGCTGTTAAAGCATGTTAAATCTTGGGCGAAGATAGTTTTTCGTATGACAAAAAATGGTAATTTTGTCAGCAAAGAAAAACAAATTAATCGTTCGAATTATGAAAAAGCTACTGCTCTTATTGCTTTTCCTCCAATTATCAATTGCCAACTCTCAATTCTCCATTCTCCATGCCCAAAACCCAGACACGCTGACGTTCTCTGTGCTAGGCAACTCCATCTCGACATATTATGACTATATCCCAGACGGTTACGCCATCTACTATTCTGCCGACCGCGAGAAGAACTATGGCATCCAGGTGGGCGACACGTGGTGGATGCAGCTGAGCCGCTTCTCGGGCCTGACGTTCCTGGCCAACGCCTCGTGGAGCGGCTCGCGTGTGGCGTGCGATGTGCTCAACAGTAACGCGCCGTTCCTCAGCAACCATCGTATGAAAGCGCTTGGCCGAGCCGGTGCGCCCGACTTCGTGTTCATCGCCGGCGGCACGAACGACTGGAACACGTCGAAGGTGCCCCTGGGGCAGTACCGCACGGAGAACTTCACCGACTCCGTCTCGTTCCGCGGGGCCTACCAGCGTCTGCTCTGGAAGCTCACCACCTGGTATCCACAGACGAAGGTGATTTGCCTGAGCATCTTCCCGCGCGGAAACGGCATAAACGACAAGAATTCGCAGGGCTGGAGCCAAGCCGACGCCAATGCCAGCATACGCCACATCGCCCAGCAGTTCGGGCAGTACTTCATCGACTGCACGACCGTCCCGTGGAGCAGCAACTGGGCTGAATACACGCTCGACAGGCTGCATCCCACGACGGCTGGCGCTACGCTGTTGGCTACGCACATCTACAATAAGATGGTGTCGCAGGGCATCATCACGACCGACCTGAAGCGCAACTCCGAGGTGGAAGAGGCCGACCGGCTGCTCGACCTCAGCTTCAACGCAGACGGCATCATGAATCAGGGCACGTATGATGCTAAAATAGGCAAGCACGGCGCAGCGGCTGTCTATTACGACGCCAAGAACGACACCTACTATGGTTGTTCGAAGGCGAGAGCGTCGGACTACTTCTATGCTGCCTACGACGAGGACACTCCGCTTGCGGATGCCTTCAACAACAGTGTGACGTGGGAGATGCTGCTGCGTCTCGACGGCGAGGCAGACGAATCGAACAACATCAGCCGGACTTGCTTCCTTGGCAACGAGGAGAACGGTGGTTGGGCTTTCTACAATTCAGCTCTGGCAAGCTCGTTCTGCTACCAGCACAAGAGCGGCGTAAAGAGTTCCGTCAAGAGCATCTCAGGCGACTCTATCCTCGTTGCAGGCAAATTCTATCATCTTGTCCTGACGATGGACAGGACGAGCCACATCATACGTTACTTCATCAATGGAAAACTCGCTTGCACAGGAACGCGTGCCGGCTCTGACATGGTACTGCCCCAGTGCGGAACATCGAAAGGACACAGGGGTATGTGGATATGTCTCGGTGGCGATGCCACTGCAGGCAGCTACAGCAAGGGCTCGGAGAACTCGGCGGCTTGCAGCTTCGTCTTTGCTCGCATTTATAATGGAGCACTCTCGCAGAATGCAGCTAAAGCCCTCTATAACGACGACGTCAAGCGTTTTACGGAGCCCAAACCGACACATGGATCAGAACTTCTCCTCGACCTGCAGTTCGTACCCGACAGTGCCCTTAATGCTGCGCCGTCTTACCTTGACAAACCTATCGAAATGGTAGGCGAAGTGCCCATGAACTTCAATGCGGATCTCAACCTGTACGAGGCGCAGTTCGATGGCACAAAGTCGCATTTCCTCAAGTACAACGTGGGCGACGACCCGCTGATGATGAACACATTCTCGGATGCCTACAGCATCGAAGTCTACTGCAAGAACAGCAGTGCTTTGCCTTCGCCAAACGCACGTCCCATCGGCTTTCTCAACGCCCACGGCTTCGGCATACAGATGAACAATAGGGGCAACGTGGGCTTCCTGACGGCGACACTTGGCAACAAGGCGGACGGAAGCTTTGCCAAGACACTATGGAGCTGGACACAAGACGGCATCCTTACCACCGACTACACGCACTACGTTCTTGTTTTCGACCGCCTGAACTTCTCGTCAAAACTTTACATTAATGGCGAACTGGCTGGCACACGCTGGCTGACCTTTAAGGAATGTCCGATTTACGAATGGACGCCCTCGACGTGGCTTGGTATAGGTGGTGACACGAAAGGCACCTACGACGCAGCGACAACGCTCGGCAGCTATCCTTTCATTGGTGACATCGCAATGGTGCGCATCTATGGCAGGGCGCTCAAGAAGACCGAAGTGCAGAGCTTGGCTGGCATCGCAGGAAATCAGGAAAGGAGCTTCACGCTGGGCTACAACGGCTACGTTGCCGTCTGCCTGCCTTACGTATGGCAAGTGCCAGAAGGTTGTACGGCGTATGTCGTTTCGGAAATTGTCTCGCCGTCCGTCAAGTTCAGACCCATCGCTCAGGCTGGCGAGCTTGTTCCCTACGGAACGCCCGTCATCCTAAAAGGTGAATCAAGGGCTACGGTTACGCTGACGGCCCTTAACAAGAGCGAGGTCGAGGAACAATACCTGACGCCCCTTTCGGAAGGAAACCTCTTGATAGGAGTCTTTCCTGGCAAGACGCTAGAGGCCAACAATGGCTTCTACATGAAGACGACCGGCCAGAATATCTATCGTGCTACGGGCAACACGACACTGGCTCCCTTCAGCTGCTATCTGCCTTCTGATGAGGCTCGCTCTTATTACAAGATTGAGGAGATTGAACCAACGGGAATCGTGGACATTCGTGACGCTAAGAATTCTAAAGACACTAAGGGCGTTTACTACGACGTTAGCGGGCGAAAGGTAAGTAGCATGGCGATGAAGCCTGGTATTTATATTAAGGAAGGCAAAAAGGTAGTGCTTAGGTAAGCGAAAAGCCATGCTTGCCTAAGCGTTTTCTATTGCTTCTCCCGCTGTAATGTCTCCCAGCCGCTGCGGTCCTGCCATTGGACGAAAAGCGTCTTGAAGCTGTTGCCCTGTAATCGTTTCTTGCCAAAAGAAATGCGTGCAAACTCGGAAGACCACTCTTCGAGATTGCGTTCGTGCGTATATTCCCATTCAGCGTACTTGCGGCGCAACTGCTTGCGTATCTGTCTTGTCTTCATCAAGAGCCCGACCTCATTGCCTTCTATCTCGACGAAGTACACTGTGACAAGATGAACGGTGTGCGAGCGAGGCGTGGCTTGTACTTCAATCCTTGCGCCGACGCCGTCGAAGAGACCGGATAGGGTAGTGCATTCATCATCCTCTTCCTCGAACTGAAATCCTTTATCCTCAAGCGCATCGACAAACTCGTCTTTGTCTCCGCCGAGTTCTATGCCGAGAAAGACGGAATGTTCCTGCGCTTTTGCACACAAGAACATTCCCAAAAGTATGATGAATAGCGTGTGTCTCACTTAATCACGATTTTCTTTCCTTTCTGCACCACAACGCCTTTCGTGGCTTTACCCATTGCGATTTGTTGTCCTGCGAGGTTGTAGAGCTTTGCCTCCGCTCCTTTGTTAAAAGGGCGCTGCACAGAGCCAATGCTGTTTGGGTCTTCATAATCAATGGTCACAACGTCGCCAACATTAACATTTGGAACGGTATAAACGTTGCCATCGCTTTCTGGAGTGACCTTTGTGCCGTTGAGTCGCACCACATAATTTGTGTCGGAAAGTTTGTCGTAGCGTACACGGAGTGGCTGGCCGGCGTTGCTTGTGATGCAGATATGCGTGGCTTTGTTGTCCTGCCAGGTTTCGTCGACAGTGAAGTTGCCTTGAGCTTTAAGGCCTGTAACACTGCCTTCTGTCCAAGCCGACGGTAGGGCAGGCAGGATTGTGACAACGTCATCATACGATTGCAAGAGCATCTCTGCGATACCACTCGTGCAGCCATAGTTGCCGTCGATTTGGAAAGGTGAGTGTGCATCGAAGAGATTGTAGTAACATCCACCGTAGTTTCCCATCTCGATGACGTAGCTTCCAGAATGTCTCAAAGCGAGAGAAAGATTCTTTCGTGCTTTGTCGCCATCGAGACAACGGCTGTAAGTGTTCGTCTGCCAACCCATCGACCAGCCTGTCACATCGCCGTTTCGGGCAATTTGGCCGTTGTAGGCCGCCGTGAAGAGGCGCTTGCCTTGTGTACTTTCATCGAAGGCACTGACCTGAGAGAACGGGAAGAGGCACATCAAGTGCGAGAGGTGGCGGTGTCCCGGGTCGGAAAGTGGGTTGTTCTTCCATTCCTTGATGCAGAGCTTGCCGTTGTACGTTTCTGTCCACAGGCCTTTGTCGAAGTTGTCGTAGAGGTCTTGAATGGCTTCGATGTCTGCTGATGTGAGTGGCGATTCGCTGCCAAGTTCGTTATGCCCCTTCATTATCTCGTCCAACACTTCATAGCTTGTTTGCTGACCGAAAGCGGTGACATCGACTGGTCCGTGCTCCGGACTCCACTCGTTCGTTATTTCGTATTTGCCGTCGCTGCCTTTCGTGGCGATTGACTTGGTGAAGAGCGCATTCTGGTACATCACGGGAAGAGCTCTCGCCAGGAACGCCTTGTCCATCGTGTACTTATAGTAACGCCACAGATGCGAGCAGTACCAAGCACCAAGTGTCTTCATCGAAGAGTTGCTCCACGTCGAGGTGCCTCCGAAGATATTGTTCTCTACGGCAACTGTCCAACCACTTGTACCGCTCTTGAGCTTCGTGGCGAATTGGTACCAGGGGGAGTTCGAATCGGGTGCTCCCAAGTCGAGAATGTGGTTGAGGAACGGCAGATGCATCTCCGAGAGGTTCGTCGGGTCTGCTGGCCAATAGTTCATTTGGACGTTGATGTCTGCGTGAATGTCGCAATGCCAGAACGACGAGTTGCTTCGGTCGTTCCAGATGCCTTGTAGGTTCGACGGGGCGTGGATGCTTGTGTCGAGGTTTGCACCAATGGTGAAGTAACGTCCGTATTGGAAGTAGAGTGCTTCGAGGAAGAGTCCGTCGCTGCTTGTCTTGTTCTGTTCGGAAGCGTTGTAGAACTTGACGAGCTCTTCTGTCGTCATCTTGGAGGGTTCCCCGAATTGTAGGCTGACGCGGTTCATCAGGGCACTATGCGCTTCCTTATGACTGGCGAGCAATGCCGAGTAGCCTTTCTCGACAGCCTGATTGATGCGAGTGCTAACGGTAGAGGAGAGTTCGGAGGCAGTCGCGCCGCTCTTGCAACCTGCCTTGCTTGCGTCGTAATCCGTTGTGGCAGCCATGATGATGTCTGTCCAAGTGGCACCCGTTACGCTGATGCCTTCTCCGCTAACGCTCAATGTGCCGTCTGTCTTGACCTTGAAGCGCGTGTTGTAGCTCACGATTTGAAGTGTGCCGTTGAACGTCGCAGAAGCTGTTCCGTCACTTTCCATCGTATAAGTCACGTTGCTTGCATTGATCTGTTTGTCAGGCGCATAGCTTATATTGAGAGCCAGTGTCTCGCTTCCAACTGCCTCGTAATGAGCCACGAAGACTTTATCGGTAGCCGATGCGAAGTAGCGGCGATGGAAACTCGTCTGTCCGTCTGTTGTCTCGAAGTTCACGCCGGCCACGCCATCGATGATGTCGAGGAAGCGATTGTACTTTTCGATTGACTTGTTTTCGCTTTCTGCAGCAGAGAACGTGCCACTTTTATCCTTGACGAGAATCGAGCCGAAGTTCTGGAAATAACCTTGATTGCCTGAGTTCGTGGCAGTCCCGCTCCAGAGCGTCTTCTCGTTGAATTGGATATCGTCGCACAAGACGCCACCCCGAATGGTTGCGCCAATCTGTCCGTTGCCCATGGGAAGGGCGTATTCCATCCAAGTGTCGGCAACGCCTGTGGCAGTGGCTGGTGTATCGTACCAAAGGGAGAAGTCGTGAATGTCGGTTGGTCTTGTACCTTTCTCGCCGACGCAGAACTCATCGGCTTGCACGTCGCTTTCGGCCACGAGGTACAGGACGTTGTTCACGTCGGCTGCCTGCCAGAGTCCAATCTCTGTGCCGACACCGGTCCCGCCCCATTGGTTGAAGTAACGGTTCGCCTGCGAAGCTGCTCCGTTCCACGATATCTCATAGTTGCCAATAAGGTTTGATTTGGTTGTCAGCTCAATGGAAAAGCCGTTCTCGTCTGCTGCTTGCCTGGTCTTTACGCGACTTCCATCGTAGTATGCAGAACGGCCAGAGCCTTTGTTGACGAGTTGGAAGTTATCCTTCGTGCCGACGAGTTTCCAGAGTTGCGACGGCTCGCTGAATCTGCGCGACTGTGTCGTGATGTTTTGCGAAGCGCCCATATCTTGCAGGACAAGCTCGGAGTTTACGAAGGTGACGTAGTAGAACGTCTCCTGCTCGTCTGTTGAGAAGAAGTCGTCGGGAATGCCTTGAATGGTGAAGATAAAGCGCGAACCTACGTCCGAACTGCCCGCCGAGTTGTCCCAATAAGCGAGATAGTTGCCGCGTTTGTTCCAGTACTTGTGCTCCGAGCCGTGGTCCTTTATCCAGAAGCCTTCGCCGTTCTTGCCCATGTCGAACTTTGTGACGTTCGCGGTATTGTTTTCTTTCACCATTTGTGCACGGCCTTGGTCTTCCGTCCCTTTCATTCCGATGACGTAGTTCTCGCCTCGCGCCTTGTTATAGAACGAGTAGCCATCGGTCTCATTGCCAATGAAAGTCCAGAGTCCGGTGTCGTCTGTGTCCGCAAGTGTCTTGCTGAGAAGGAGATAGACGCCGTCTCTGTAGGTTGACTTGGTGCTCAGGTAGCCGCCGTTTCCCACTTTGATTGTGTACCAACGGGCATTCGTGAGGTCAGCAGCACCAGCCAAACCGACAAGCATTAAAGAGACTAATGATAAGATGAATCGTTTCATAATATTAGGTTTAAATGGTTTCTATCCTTCGCGCAGAAAGTCGAGTGACTCGAAGATCTCTTCCTTTGTGGCTTGTTGATTGATGCGAATGTCGCCGATGTCTGCGAGGAGTGTGAAGTTGATGATGCCTGCTTCGTTCTTCTTGTCGTGCTTCATGAACTCGAAGAGGCGGTCGTATTGCTTGCAATCGAGTGGGAAATCGCCGTAGTTGGCTCGGATGAACTGCACGGTTTGCCTGAACTTATCCTTTGGGAAGCCGCATTTGACGACGCTCAAATATAGCTCGCAAATCATTCCCCAAGCGACGGCATAGCCGTGCAGGACGGGCTTCTCGCGTTCCAAAGCCAGGCTTTCGAGGGCGTGACCAACGGTGTGACCGAGGTTCAGAGCCTTTCGGATGCCTTTTTCAGTTGGGTCTTCCTCTACAATTCGCTCTTTGACTTGGACGCTTTTTGCAACGAGAGAGCCGAGCTGACCGTAGTCAATCTCCTCGAGGTCAAAGCGGAGCAGCTCCTTCCAACTCTCCGTGTCGCTGATGAGGCCGTGTTTGAGCATCTCGGCATACCCGCTGAGCAGGTTCTGCTGGTCAAGCGAACGAAGGAACTCGCTGGAAAGAATGACCGACTGTGCGCAGTTGAAGACGCCAATTTCGTTCTTCAAACCGCCGAAGTTGATGCCCGTCTTGCCGCCCACACTTGCGTCAACCTGGCTCAGCAAGGTCGTTGGGATGTTGATGTAGGCGAGCCCTCTCTTGAAAGTGCTTGCGGCAAATCCGCCTAAATCCGTCACCATACCGCCTCCCACGTTGATGAGGAGCGAGTGACGCGAAGCGCCGCCTTCCTGAAGAGACCGCCATACGAATGCCAACGACTCGAGCGTCTTGTGCTCGTCTGTCGCGCCAATCGTAATCATTTGGGCTGTCTCGAACTCGGGCAAAGCCTTGATAATCGGCCAGCAGAGCTCGACGGTTGTGGTGTCGGTCAACACGAAAATACGGTCGTGAGGGCATCGCGCGATGGCTTCCGCCACGTCCTTCCGCAAGTCTTTACTTATAATTACTTCTTGTTTCATTTGCCTTGCAAAGATACACATTATATATTATTATAAAGAAGAAAAGGCAGACGCGAAAAGTGAAAAAAGAGAAAAATAGAAAAAAGTCGTGCAAAAGTTTGGCTGTTCCAATAAAAAGCCGTACCTTTGCGCTCGCAAAAACGGAATTGATATAATTTTGAATTTGCAATGTTGGCGGGATAGCTCAGCTGGTTAGAGCGTCGGATTCATAATCCGGAGGTCGTGGGATCGTGACCCACTCCCGCTACAAAACCGTTCGAGGGCTTGCGACTTAGATCGCGAGCTTTTTTCTTTTGCCAGACTTAACGTGCCGAGTCTCTCAACTTAACGTGCCGAGTCTCTCAACTTAACGTGCCGAGTCTCTCAACTTAACGTGTTAAGTTTGCCAACATAACGTGTTAAGTTTCCCTAATGAATTTGTTATTTCAGCATTTTCTCTTGGCACATACGCTTTTTATCCGTATATTTGCAACAGAATACTAACACACAGTCCTATGAAAAGATTGTTTTTGTGCCTTATTGCAGCATTGAGTGTGTTCTCTTTAGCTGCCCAAAGTGAGTTCGAGAACGAAGTGATTAACAATATCATGGCGCGTCGCTCTGTCCGAAAGTACCTCGACAAACCTGTCGAGCACAGCAAGTTGGAAGCCATTGCGAAAGCCGGCATCAATGCTCCGAGCGCGAGAAACTGGCAGTATTGGGCAGTCAGGATTATCGAGGACCAGAAGCTCATTAACGAGGTGAGCGAGGTCTATAAGCAGGCGAACCCCGAGGCGGTGAGTCGCGAACCCGGCTTCAAGAACATGTTTCGCGGGGCTCCGAACCTGATTTGCGTCTGTGCTCCGAAGGACGGAGGCTTCGACCTCGATGCAGGACTGATGGGAGAGAACATGATGCTGGCAGCTCAGTCGCTCGGCTTGGGAACCTGCATCCAGACAGGCCCCGTGCGTTGGCTCCTAACAAACGATAAAGCGAAGTTCTTCCTCGAACGCCTCGACATCCCGGAAGGCTATAAGTTGCTCTATGTCATTGCTGTCGGCTATCCCGACGAGAAGCCCGATGCCAAGCCTCGCGACGCTTCGAAAGTGAAGTTTATCGGTGGCGAAATTTCGAAGGAAGCAAGCGATGATGACGGACTATTTATTGATTATTTCGAGAATGCACAGTTCCCGGGTGGCGACGAAGCGTGCATGAAGTGGCTTCAGGAGCATATAAAATACCCCGAAGGCTATACTTCCAACCAGCCTCAAGGCAAAGTCGTCGTAAGTTTCATCGTTGAAAAGGATGGTTCGCTCGATAGCATAATGGTGAAAAGTTCACCCGATCCTTTGCTTTCCGAAGAGGCTATTCGTGTCGTGAGGGAAATGCCGAAATGGAAACCGGCACATCAATATTTTCCTCCACCACGGCAAGGGAGCGAGGCTGTACGCTCGCGCTTCTTTCTTCCCGTTATCTTCAGGCAACCTTAAACAGGGATAATCTCCTTTCTTAACGTGCCCGAAGGACAGCCTTCCCGTTCTCTACCTTTATATATATGCCTTTTGGAAGGTTGCCTTCGCTCAGTTTGCGACCACTCAAATCATAGATTCCTTCACCCTTTAATGGGGTATAGGAAATGGTTTCAATGCCCGTGACATCATCGATAGCATGGTATTTAAGCACGAAATCTGTGGCGCACCACCAGCCTTCACGATTGTCACTCGATGCACTTGCCTCGCCAAATTTGTGCCACCAGCCTGTCTTGGCACCTTGTTTGGAACTCTTGAAGCCCACAGTCAGCGAGCCGTTCGGTTCAACATAAATGGGCGTAGTGGTCAGCGTGTCCCAATGATTTTCGACAGGCATATCAAAGTAACCTTTTGTTATGACTGGCGTGACGACTTCCACATCGTTGCTCCGGAGGTAACCATGTTGGTCGGAGATGCAGAAATGCTCAGTCATCGCCTTGCATTCCATGATGTAGTAGCCCTCGGGAAGGCTGGTGAGTGTCTGCCTGATCTCCATTGTGGCGTCCTGTTTCGTTGTGCTCCACCATGCATTCCAACAGGTCTTCCCGTACTTTGTGGCAGCCTTCTGGTCTCCATCCTTGAAGGTTCCGACCTTCACCTCCCAACCAGTTGACTTCTCGCCCACAAAGGAAGCGTTCTTCGGCTGCTTGCTCGAACGTGAGAAGGCAAGGTTCTCCTGCATCAGTTCATCAAGCATGTTGTATGACGCAATCAGGTTCTCTGCCGTTTGTGCCTCGTTCATGTTGCCCAAGAAGCTGAGCATCTGTGGGTATTCGGGACATGGACGTTGGGCAATTGCCTGCAGAGTCGTGGTGATGACGTCAGTCTTGTCCTTTTTCTTGATTGCAGAAAGATGCTCATCCAAAATGGCTTCCGCCTCGGCCAAAGCAGCCTCGTCAGTGCCCGTAACTGCATCCAGTCGGGCATCGAGGTCGTCGTTGAGGACGGGATAGGCTGTGTTGAACACCTTCTGCGCCTCAGCTCGAAGCCTTGTCTTCTGTACCGCGTCGGCAATCGCTTCCTGTTTCGTCGGGAATAATTGCCGTAGTTGGATGTCGTCAATCTGTGCCTTGGCATCAAGATTACGACAGGAAAGGATGCCGTTTGCAAAGTCGCCACTATTGAAATTGAAGGTGTCAGCGTGCCAGTCGGCATCAATTGTTGCCTTGCAAACCACTTTCGTCAAGGCCGTTCCATCGTTTGAGAAATAGAACGACATGTATTTGCTGGCGTTCCTCGAAGCGATACGGAAGACGTAATTCTGTCCCGGAATGAGGCTCACGCCTGTCTTGATGGCTGCATTCGAATTGGTGCTGCCGTTGAGATGAGACTGCAAGTAAGGTCCTCCACCATAGCCTCCGTCGCCTACAACTTGGAACTGTGGCTCGGCAAGCAACGCTCCTGTGCCGCTCGTCCAGTTGGTGAAGCCGAGGTCGAACTCGCCATTCGGGAAGACATTGCCGCCTGCATAGTATAACTCGCCGTCAATCTCGAAGGCATCACCCGTGCAAACATCGTCGTTGGTGAAGTATTCCTTGCCAAACAAGTCGATGAGATGCAGGCGATAGAGAATGCTCTCATCGTTGTTGTCAATCGTGTAAGTGTAGTTCGAGGCAGCCTCTTTCTGCGTTATCGTATCGAGAACAACCCAAAGACCGCGTGCGTCCTTCATCTGCACTTCCATGAGCTGGTTGAACTCTCCATTGGCATCATACCAGGTGAGGCGTGTCTTGCCAGTCGTCAGGACACTCTGCTTGAAGTTTCTTGGCCCGTATTGAGGCGGCGTAGTGGGTACGAAGTTGTGCTTGCCATTGTAGCCCAAACCTGCACTTATGCTTGCGTAATACTCTCCGGCCTCAGTCAAATTGCCGTTCTTGTAGAGCTTCGACGGGTCGCGCTCGCCGTTCCAATAGTAGTAACGCTCAATACAATTATTGCTGTTAAGCACTGGACAGATACGACGCAAAGCAGCTGCATTTTGGCTTTCGGTAACTCCGCTGGCAAACGCACCGTTGCTGTTCCACGATGCTCCCCACACCCATTCGGATATCCAGACAGGCCGTCCCGTCGAACTCGTCCAGTTGCTAATAGTGCTGAAGTTGCTTTCGGGCCAATAGCAATGCAGGTCGATGATGTCGCAACGCCAGCCTCGTGCGTCGATGCTGTCAATGAAACGCTTGATGTAACCAGTGCCATTCGTGTAGTCACTTCCGTCCCATGAGGAAGGAGAGCACAGGCGCATGCCTGTTGCCATGAGGTCTTCCCAGTTGGCAAGCACTGCATCAACGTCCTCTGTCTGGTTCTTGGGATCGTCCGCAGGGTTCATCGGCTCGTTGTTCGTCTTCATGTGAGGCGAAGTTGTGCAGGCTCCGAGTGCCGATGGCGAAGGGTAATTCTCATAAATATGATGGGGAACATTCTCCACGTCGGGCGACATGTTGCTCGTTGTGCCCCAGGTATATGTACTTGTCACATTGAGAGCAGAGCAAGCATCGTTGTTTCCTCCGGCTGCTGCAAGCTGCGGCTTTCCCGTATCATACCATTTGAAGATGCGATAAGAGCTAATCTTCTGGTCGAGCACGGCAGGCAACGTCGGCACTTCGAGGTCTTTGTCGGCAGCGATGAAGCAGCGGCTGTAGCCTCGTCCCTTAGGCAGTGTGGAGAATGTTACCATGTAGCCTCGCTTCAGTTTGAACGAGCGGATGCGGTTGTTAAGCTTCGCTGCGGACAAAGTATTCATGTAGCCTCCGCTGTTTTCGGTGCCGTAGTTCTTGCACGAATCACCCTGATATTGCTGTTCTGCAAAGACAGTCAATGGCTTGAAGCTGTTTCCGTAAGGAAAGATGATGCAGCCTTTGTCCCAAAGTTTTACTTGACAATTGCCATTATTGACGGCTGCTGTGCCATTTATCTGTACTCGGGAAAGCCACTTGCTGATGGCGACCGATGGTTTCACCGTTGTCAAAATGACAACGGCGTGTTCCGTATTGACGATGTTTACAAGCCCTTCGTCGGAAAATGGTGTGGTGTTCGTAATCTGAAAATCAACTTCGTCGGTAATGTCAACTTGTGTCGTGACTGTTGCGACAGTTGTTTTCCTGTTGGCTGCCATTATGCAGAGAGGCAGACAGATAAGGATGATAAGGATGTGTCTCTTCATGGGTATTTGTTTTAAACGCTTACAACGCCTTTGATGGCGGGGTAGGGGTCGTAGTCTTCAAGGGTGAAGTCCTCGTATTGGAACTTGAAGATGTCCTTCACCTCTGGATTGATAATCATTCGTGGCAGCTTGCGAGGCTCGCGACTGAGTTGCAAATGTACTTGATCCAAGTGGTTCAAGTAGATGTGTGTATCGCCAGTCGTGTGGATGAAGTCGCCCGGCTCGAGTCCGCAAACCTGTGCCATCATCATGCAAAGCAAGGCGTATGAGGCGATATTAAACGGCACGCCGAGGAAGCAATCTGCGCTCCTTTGGTAGAGTTGCAAGGAGAGTTTGCCGTTGGCCACGTAGAACTGGAAGAACGCATGACAGGGCGGCAGGTTCATGTTCTTGATGTCTGCGACGTTCCAGGCAGATACGATGATGCGTCGGCTGTCGGGATTGTGCTTGATGGCATCGACGGCCTCTTGAATCTGGTCGATGAAGCCGCCATCGTAATCAGGCCACGAGCGCCACTGATATCCGTAGATATGACCGAGGTCGCCTGTCTCGGGGTCTGCCCACTCGTTCCAGATGCGCACACCTCGCTCTTGTAACCACTTGGCATTGGTGTTGCCATCGAGAAACCAAAGCAGTTCGTATATGATGCTTTTCAAGTGTACCTTCTTCGTTGTGAGCAAGGGAAAGCCTTGACTCAGGTCGAAGCGCATCTGATGTCCGAAGATGCTGATGGTTCCTGTGCCAGTTCTGTCTTCCTTACGGACGCCTTCGTCGAGGATGCGTTGCAGTAGGTCGAGATATTGTTTCATGTTCTAATATAATCAATAAAGGTGTAGTCTTGGTCGTGCTTCTCGTCCTTAGTGTGTTCTTCTCGAAAGCTGACTTTCCATTCGTCGCGATTGAAGTCGGGGAAGAAGGCATCGGCTTCCTTTGGCGTTGCATGCACTTCCGTGAGGCAAAGGCGGTTCGCGAGCGGTAACGCTTCAGCATAAACGCTCGCTCCACCAATGATATAGACGTCTTCGTCGGCAGCGCAACTGGCAAGCGCGTCCTTGAGAGACGCATAGCGCTCTGCGCCAGGGAAGTTCTTCTTGCTGCGAGAGAGGACAACGTTCCTGCGGTTGGGTAGTGCTCCTTTCGGCAGGCTGTCGAACGTCTTGCGACCCATGATGATGGTGTGACCCGTGGTGAGTGCCTTGAAGCGACGCAGGTCGGCAGGCAGCCAATAGAGGAGTTTGCCGTTGAGACCAATGGCGTTGTTCTCCGCGATGGCGGCTATGATGTTGATGCTTGCCATGTTAAAGTTTCTTCATTTCTTTTAGGAACTCGCTGATTCGCTCGAGATAAGTGTAGCTGCCCGTGCCTGGGGAAGCCGTTCTCTGGAAGCAATGGGTGCGCTTTGCAAGGATGTGAAGCTCGCTTTGAATACCCATCGCACGCATCTTTTCCCATGTCTTGACCGAGTTCATCGCAGCCCAGGCATCCTCGTCGCCATGTACGAAGAGCATTGGGGCAGTCTTCAGGTCAAAGTTGAACTCGGGGACGAGCACAGCGCTGTCATCCGTGCCGCTCGTTGTGTTGTGCTCTTCTATGCCATCTGTAAGAGCATAAGCAGGGTAGATGCCAATGCCCCATTGCACATTGCAAGGCTGCTTGTCGAGGTTGTCGATGGGAAGATAGGCTTGCTGCACAGACGAAGTGACGCCCATTAAAGTGAGGTGCCCACCAGCGCTGCTGCCCATGATGCCGATGTTGTTCGGGTCAAGACCGTAGTCGGCAGCCTTACTCTTGACGATACGAATGGCGCGCTGCAAGTCTTGCCAAGCAGAGATGTGCTTCTTCAAGCCCGTTTCCGGCGCAGGGCGCGGTGTGCGATAGCGCATGGTTACTACTGCCATGCCGAGGCTGTTGAGGTAACGTCGGGCAGGAGCCACTTCGAATCCGTCAGGGTTATTGCCGTTGTAGCTGCCGCCGGAATAGATGATCTGGATGGCCTTCGTTTTGAGGTTGGCAGGGATGTGCCATTCAATGTACGGCGTGCCTTGGTTTGCCTGCGGATAAGGCATTTTGCCCTCCGGCCAAATGTTCTCCTTGACGTACTTCGCACGGTCGTTATCGTTGTCGAAACGCTTCATGATGTCAACCTCTGGAGCGAGCGGCGTGAGCAACAAGTCCATTTGTTGCAGGAACTCGATGCCGCGTTCAAGGCCGAATGCGCCGTGTCCTTTGCCTGGATAGAGATGCAGTTCTGCGGGTATCTTGCGCTTGCGAAGCTGACGGAAGACTTGCGTAGATGCGTTGGGACTGTACGGGTCGTTGCCGCCGTGATGCAGGCTCATCGGGCAAGTCTTCTCGTCGAAGTGGAAGATGGTGTCGAGTTTGACGTCGGGTCCATAACCCAAACGGACGTTGGGTGTGCCGCCTTCACTGTCGCTGAGAGCGTAGGCAGGGGCGTTCACGATGGCGAAGTTCACGTGGCAGGGCACATCGTCGAGGTTGTCAACGCGAGCATAGGCAGGAGTCTGCGAACTGGTTGCGAGGAGTAGCGCCAAGTGCGAGCCGGCCGACATGCTTATCGTGCCAATCTTCTCAGGGTCGAAGCCGCGCTTCTTTGCCTCGCTGCGCACCATGCGGACGGCTCGCTGACCATCTTCCCAAGCGGTCTTGTAGATGGGCAGGCCTTCGGGTCGAGGGGTGCGATAGACAAAGTTGACGCATTGGAAGCCCAGCTCTGTGAAGCGCTTCGTCCAGAGTGTGATGAGGCTGTTGTCGCAAGTGTTGTTGTAGCCGCCACCCGAGATGAGAATCATGCAACCGCCGTTTGGCGTCTCGGGCTTGTCCATCCATTCGAGGAAAGGCATCCTGCTTTTGTCGGGATTAAAGCCTTCCTGATTCACTTCTGCCGTCATAGCGGCAATTTGTTGCGGTTGTGCGTCTGGCATCTTGCCTTTAGGCCAAAGAGCGATGTGCTTTCCTGCCGACATCGTGGCTGCCATCAGGACAGCCAGAACTATAAGAAGATAACGTTTCATATTTATAATAATGATTGCATTCGTGCGAGGTATTTGCCGATGATGTCGAACTCAATGTTGACAACGGTGCCTGGCTTGATGGCATGGAAGTTGGTGTTGTCGAAGGTGTAGGGAATGATGCAGACCTGGAAGGTGTCTTCCGTGGGACGGCATACGGTGAGGCTGACACCATTGACGGTCACGCTGCCCTTGTCCACGGTGAAGTAGCCGTGCTTCACCATCTCTTTCGAGCTCTCGTATTTGAAGGTGTATTGATGGCTGCCTTGCTGGTCCTCGACGCCGATGCAAACGGCAGTCTGGTCAACATGGCCTTGTACGATGTGTCCGTCCAATCGCCCGTTCATCATCATCGAGCGTTCCACATTCACCTCGTCGCCAACCTTGAGCAGCCCCAGATTGCTCCGTTCCAACGTCTCTCGCATGGCTGTCACGGTGTAAGACCCTGCCTCGAGACGAACGACGGTCAGGCAAACGCCGTTGTGGGCAATGCTTTGGTCGATGCTGAGCTCTTCTACGAATGGGCACGTCAAAGTGAGATGCACGTTGTCCTGCTCGTGTTCAATGGCGATGACACGCGCCATACTTTCAACTATTCCGGAAAACATAATGTCATTTACGATTTGATTTCGCCTACAAAGGTACGAATAAGCGAGCACAAAACAAAGGGAAAACGTAAGTTTTTCCTTTTTTTGTCGAGCGAAAGTAGTTTCAAGGGTTGCCTAAAGCGTGCGGAATAATTCAGAAAAACCTTTACATAAAATCATGTCTCCTAGTGTTGTGTCGGGTGACTCGACGAGGGAAGTTTTCAAACGCCGCACGCGGAAATGGTCAACGCGGCACGCGGAGTTTGCAATTTCCCTGTGCGAAGATGACCAGCACGACACGTTGAAAGAGTCAATAATCCTCGCTTAATTTGGCAATTTTCTGCCTTGTGATTGTATTTTCTTTGCATCGGGTCTTTAAGAAAGGTCTTGCAAATGCCCGATTATAAAGCGAAACGCGATTTAAGCGCGTTTTTCGTGTCTGGGGTAGGAAAGTGCCGCCCGAGCCAAGAAACGCGCTTAAATCGCGTCGCTCAGAGAAATTTATTTACATTTTTGCCTCTGCTTCGAACTGCCGGAAGAAGCCTGCCTGATTGTGGCCTTCGCGGTGCATGGCCTTGTACTTCTGCATCAAACCTTTCAGCTCGCTCCATCTGCCGTCCTGCATGGACGCGGCTTTGTGCCTCATGCAATACAGATAAAGGGGCTGCATCCTGACGCGGTCAACCTGCTCACGAATGTTGTCCGATTCGGCAGCCTGCTTTGCTTTGTCGAGGATGGCGAAAGCTTTCAGGATGAAGTCGTCACTGTAAATCTCGTGGTTCTCGCGGATGTAGATGCCGTAGTGCAGATCCGGCTTCACGAGGCTTTGGCAGAGGTCGTAGTATTCCTTAACGTAAGGCGCCGCCTTGCCGTAGTAGCCCTTGACGAAGATGCTGACGAGCGAATCGACATCCTGTTCCGGGTTCCACAAAAGCTGGTTGACAACCCACGCCTTCAGCTCGTCGAACTCGGCCCCTGCGGACTGATATTGCGCCTCTTCAAACACGCCTATCGCCTTGTTGTCGCCAAAGACTTTGATGTTCGGACCAAGCACTTGGAAGTTGGGCCAAGGCGCGATGTACTGGGCGTAATCGACGATGTAGTCCCAGATGAAGAGGTGCGGCGCCAGCTCTGCCCAGCCTTTCAGGTCGCACATGAACTTCTCGTTCTGCGGACAGCCTGCGTCTAAGGGATGCGCAAAGCAACATTCTATGCTGCAAAGCCTGATGACGACGTTCTCGCGGGGCTTGATGCCTGTGGGCGGCTGCCTTGAGTATTGATAGGCAAAGGTGCCCACGAACTTGTCTGGAAACTCCTGCTTCACCGCGTCTGCCACTTGATTGACGAACCAGACAATCAGTCCGGAGTGTCCGCCATACTGGTCCTCGATGGCCTTGCACTTGTCGCATTGGCAGAAGAGGAAGTTGTCGTTCTGCGAAAGGCTGTAGATTCTGTAATTTGGGTTTCTGCGCATGAATTGCATCAGTCTTGTCTTGCAGACCTCGAGGACCTCAGGGTTCGACAGGCAGAGCTGGCCGTATCCGCCGTAACGTTTGCCGTCACGCAGGCAGAAATACTCGGGATGCGACCCGAAGAACTCCTTTGTGGTGACGAACTCTCCCATAGTGTGAGCGCCCCAATAGGCCTCGATGTTGCCATACTCGTTGATGGTGGGGCTCCATTTCATGTTTTCGCGAGTGTGAGCGCTCCATTGCGGCACGTTCGAAGCCACGAAGTAGTTGCTGTAACGGAAGTCGAGGAAAGGCTTCTCGCTGTGGTTCAACTTGCGCAACTTCCAGCTATGGTGTGTCGGCAGCACTGTGCACTTTGGCGTTAACCAATGGATGCCAAGCTCACGTTCCAAGAAGGCGAAGACGCCGTACATCGTTCCTCTTTGCGAACCGCCCCAGATGAGCAAGTCTTTTCCAACGGTCTGATAGGTGAAGCTTTCGTCGTTGGCTGCCGGTTCCATTGTGCCTGTCAGGAGGGCCAACCGTGCGTTGTAGCCAACGATGACGCGTGGCGAGCTCGTGTTCAGGTCGTTTGTGATGGGCAAGAGGCAGCCGCTCATCTGCTCGATGTACTGCTGCAGTTCCTTTGCCGCCGTCTTTTCAGAGGTGGAAGCGCTTGCCGAGATGACAATTTTGTAGTCGCTCTTGCCGTCGCGGAACAGCCAGTTCGCGGCGTTTGTCTGTATTGCGAGAAGCAACACGATGAAGGTTAGGAATAGTTTTGATTTCATGGTTTATGGTTTTGGGTTAATCAACATCATAATATATCTGTGCCGAGCGATACTGAGGCATTGCGAGAATTTGGCTTTGAAGAGCGAGAAGGCGCTCGCGAACCGCAGACATCGGAGCCGTCAACTCCATCTTCAAGATCAGTTTTCGTATGTGGAGGAGTTGAACACGGCTAACTGGAGGAGTGTCTGGGCCGAGCACTCTTGTGCCAAATACTTGCTTCAAAAGGCTTGCGAAGTCTTTTGCGAGGTTCTCTACGACGCTTTCATCGCGATGCTTCATGTAGATAAAGATGACGCGACAGAAGGGTGGATAGCGGAACATCTCTCGCTCCTCTGCCTGCTCTGCATACATGCCTTCGTAGTTGTGGCTCACGACTTGCTGAACGATGGCATTGCCTGCATCTCGAGTTTGCAGGACGACATGACCAACGGAACCTTTTCTTCCGGCTCTTCCTGCAACCTGCTCCATTAGTTGGAAAGCTCTTTCGTAGCTTCGGAAGTCAGGTTGGGCAAGCATTGTATCAGCAGAAAGGATGCCAACAAGGCTGACGTGGTCGAAGTGGAGGCCTTTTGTGACCATCTGAGTGCCGATGAGAATGTCCGTCCGCCCCTCTTCGAAGTCGTGAAGGATTTGTTCGTAGTTCTGTCGCGACCTTGTTGTATCGAGGTCCATTCGAGCGATGCGAGCCTCGGGCAGGAGTGCTTGAAGTTGCTCTTCGATGCGCTCCGTCCCATAACCTCGGCTGGAAAGGTCTGTGCCTTCGCAGTTCGGACAAACCGTCGGAATGTTGTAAGTCTTGCCACAATAATGGCAAACCATTGCCCTGTAACCGCGGTGAACGGTCAGGCTGACGTCGCATTTCTCGCAACGAGGTGTCCAGCCACATTCCTTGCACTCAAGGACGGGGGCATAGCCTCTTCGGTTCTGGAAGAGAATGACCTGTTGATGTCGCTCCAAAGCCTTGCGTATGTGACAAAGCAATTGCGGCGAGAAGAAGCCAGTCATCAGTTTCTTCCTGCGCATTTCCTGCACATCGACGACCTCGATATCGGGCAGGCTGAGCCCTTCGAACCGCGTCTTCAAGGTGACGAGGCCGTACTTGCCGGTCAAAGCATTATGGTACGATTCCAGACTCGGTGTGGCCGAACCCAACAAGGCCTTCGCTCCGTTTTGCTTTGCAAGCACTAATGCTGCGTTACGGGCATGATAGCGTGGGGCAGGATCCTGTTGTTTGAAAGACGTTTCATGCTCTTCGTCTACGATGAGCAGGCCAAGGTTTCGGAAAGGAAGAAAGAGGCTGCTTCGTACGCCAACCACGATATCATAGGGTTCATCGCTAAGCATCTTCTGGTAAAGCTCTACCCGTTCTCGGTCAGGATAGCGGGAGTGATAGACGCCCAAGCGTGGTCCGAAAACACGCCGAAGCCGCTCTGTGAGCTGAGCCGTCAGGACGATTTCGGGCAACATGAACAGGACCTGCTTTCCTTCGGCAAGGGCCTTTAGCATAAGATGGAGATAGATTTCTGTCTTGCCGCTGCTTGTGACGCCGTGAAGAAGGCAGACGTTGTGGCTTTGCCACTGGTCGAGGATGCTGTTCATGGCTTGTTGCTGCACCTCTGTCAAAGGCGAAGGGACGCCTTCTGTCTCGTTTGATGACGACTCTGTCTGTGCTCTCTCAACAGGTTGGGCGTAGGTCTCGAGGATTCCTTTCTGGCAGAGTTCTCTCAAAATGGCTTCCGAACAACCTGACTTTTGCAGTAGAGTTTGCTTTTCCACCGTTCCTTCTGTGTTGAGGAAGCAAGCCAGCAAAGCCTCTTGTCGAGGGGAACGTTGCAAGGCATCGAACGCTTCGTGCAAACGCGCTTCATTGTGATATGCTTCGCTAAGCCGCACACAAGTCACCGTCTTGGGTTTATAAGTGCGGCGTATTTCCTCCTTCATTAGCACAGCTCCTTTTTCAAGGAGACTCTTTACGGCGGATAGGATGCTCTTTACACCTGTCTCTTTCTGCAAACTCAACAGTGTTTGTTCGGGCTTTTTCCTGAGTGCTCGCCATATCTTTTCTTCGCTTGGTGGCAAAGTCGACTCGGCTTCCCAATCCTCGTTCAACAGGATGGTGCTCTCGCTCTCCAGTTTCAGTCCGGAAGGCAAAGCGGCTTTGAAGACATCGCCAAGCGTACAGAGATAATAGTCCGCAATCCATTTCCACAAACACAGCTGCTCTTGTAATACGACAGGCTTTTCGTCGAGCACATCTGTGACGAGCTTTGTCGGGTAAGACGGCGTGTCGTCATGCAGACGAACCACAATTGCGGTGTAGAACTTCCTGCTTCCAAACGACACAATAACGCGGCAGCCAACCTGCACTTTATCAGCCATTTCGGTCGGCAAAGCGTAGGTGAAGGCTCCTTGCAAAGGCAAGGGAAGTATGACATCGGCGTATTGTGACATAGTTGGGGCAAAGGTACAAAGAATAATTGAAAATTGAAAATTGAAAATTAAAAAAGTGAAAGCGTGGCTCGAAGAATTGTTTCGTACACCTTTAATAATGTTGGACCAGGTCATTTCCAATGCCCTGCAATCTTCGACGCCAAGAGCTTCCGCCAGCTTTCACACGTTGTCTTACCCGATTCGACACGTTGAGTTTCCAAACATAACACGTTAAGTTGATTATACATACATGTATCTATAATTATACATACATGTACATTTAATTATACATACATGTATGTATAATGAACGCCATGTGCGACGTTGAGTAAGGTCGCTCTTGGCTTCCGCCTGAGGTATGTGTCGAATTGGTTTGTTTGGGCTTCCGGAAATGATGTTTTATTCGTCCATTAATGTAGTTTTGCTTATACCTTATATTATAATACGCGCGCGAAAGGGGCTGTTTTCGCAGCCCTTTATGCCCGATTTGTGCACAAAAAAAGTTAAAATGTGCACATTTGGGTATGTTTTTAAGCCTAATAGTTGCATAATTGCGCAAAATGTTGTTACTTTGCACCGCAAATAAAAAGAGAGACTAAACATTTTTTTATAACCAAAACATAAAGTTATGTCAGAAATTGAAGCAAAAGTAAAAGAGATTATCGTTGATAAGTTGGGTGTAGATGAAGCAGACGTTACTCCCGAAGCATCATTCACAAACGACCTTGGTGCAGACTCTTTGGACACCGTTGAGCTGATTATGGAGTTCGAGAAGGCATTCGAGATCACCATTCCCGACGATAAGGCAGAGAAGATCTCTACCGTTGCTGATGCTATCGCATTTATCGAAGCAAACAAGTAAATAATGGAGTTGAAAAGAGTTGTGGTGACTGGCATTGGTGCCGTCACTCCGTTAGGCAACACTGCTGCTGAGACGTGGCAGAATATGCTTAATGGCGTGAGCGGTGCTGCGCCTATCACACATTTCGATGCATCCAAGTTCAAGGCACAGTTTGCCTGTGAGGTAAAGAACTTCGATCCTGAGCAGTTCATCGACAAGAAAGAGGCCCGCAAGATGGACCCCTATTGCCAGTACGCTCTTGCTGCTGCCACTATGGCAGTGGATGACAGCGCAATGGACCTCGAGCAGGTGGACAAGAACCGCGTTGGTGTTATCTTCGGCGTCGGTATCGGCGGCATGAAGACCTATGAGGAGGAAGTCACGGCTTATGCCAAGACAGCCGACACCATCGGTCCTAAGTTTAATCCTTTCTTCGTGCCCAAGATGATAGCCGACATTTGTGCAGGTCATATCAGCATCAAGTACGGCTTCCACGGACCGAACTACATCACCTCGAGTGCCTGCGCTTCATCGACCAATGCTCTTGCCGACGCTTTCAACCTCATCCGTCTGGGTAAGGCTGACGTTGTCGTGAGCGGTGGTGCTGAAGCAGCTATCACGGCAGCCGGTGTGGGAGGCTTCACTGCGATGAAGGCCCTGAGCACCCGTAACGAGGAGCCTCAAAAGGCAAGTCGTCCGTTCAGCGCAAGTCGTGACGGTTTCGTGATGGCAGAAGGCAGTGCAGTCCTCGTGCTTGAAGAGCTGGAGCATGCAAAGGCTCGTGGTGCGAAGATATATGCCGAGATGGCAGGTGCCGGCATGAGTGCCGATGCACACCATATTACGGCATCTCACCCAGAAGGTCTTGGCGCAAAGCTTGTCATGGAGAATGCCCTCGAAGATGCTGGCATGAAGCCCGCTGAAATAGACTACATCAATGTGCACGGCACATCGACTCCCGTCGGAGACATCAGCGAGTGCAAGGCTATTTTGGACGTCTTTGGCCAACATGCCTATGAGCTTAATATCAGCAGCACAAAGTCGATGACAGGTCATCTGCTTGGTGCAGCTGGAGCCATCGAGGCAATGGCAAGCGTGATGGCAGTCAAGGAGGACATCGTACCGCCCACCATCAACCATGAAGACGGCGACGAAGATCCCGAGATTGACTATAAGTTGAACTTCACCTTCGGCCAGGCACAGAAGCGCCCCGTTCGTGCTGCCCTGAGCAACACCTTTGGCTTTGGAGGTCATAACGCCTGCGTTATCTTTAAGAAGTACGCAGGATAGGCCGTGTCTGCCGTAAACCTGATAGACGCGATAAGGCTGCCTTTCCGTAAGGATAAGGAGCTTTATCGCGCTTTTCATCGTATGCTGGGCTTCTATCCACGCAAGATAAGCCTCTATCAGGAAGCCCTGATGCACAAGTCGATGCACGCTCAAGCTAAGAGCGGCGCGTCGCTCAACAACGAGAGGCTAGAGTTTCTGGGCGATGCGATACTCGATGCCGTCGTGGGTGAAATTGTCTTCCATCACTTCCCCCGTAAGAGAGAAGGCTTTTTGACCAATACCAGAAGCAAGATAGTGCAGCGAGAATCGCTTGGCAGGCTTGCTCAAGAGATAGGCCTTGACAAGCTCATTCGCAGAAACGAACAAAACCAGACCCACAACAGCTACCTTGCAGGCAATGCTTTCGAAGCGCTTGTGGGAGCCATTTACCTCGACAGAGGCTACGGTCACTGCAAGACTTTCATTAAGAAGAAAATAATGCGGCGGCTTATCGACATTGATAAACTGGCGTATCAGGAAGTGAACTTCAAGAGCAAACTGCTGGAGTGGTGCCAGAAGCATAAGGTCACGTTGGAGTATGTACTGCTTGACGAGACAAAGACAGAAGATGGTTCGCCGCTCTTCTGCTCAAAGGTAATGGTTGGCGGACACGAGTGCGCTCGTGGCAAAGGTTACTCGAAAAAGGAAAGCCATCAGAAAGCAAGTCGTAACGCTCTGCACCGTCTCAAGCACGACCGCAAGTTGCACGACGAAATAGTAAACAGCAAACATGTCACTAACTAACATCATACGTCCCATCTTCACGCCTCGCCTTCGCAAACTCGACCTATATCAGATAGAGGCTGAAGCTTTGCAGAGAGGTGTCCTCAAACGTCTGCTTGGCAAAGCTGCGCAGACGGAGTGGGGCAGGGCATACGGCTACGACAAGTGCCTCAATTATGAGGACTTTGCGATTCAAACTCCTCTCAATACTTACGAGGAGTTGAAGGGATACATCGATAGGATGCGTCATGGCGAGAAGGATGTGCTTTGGCCGGGCAAGGTGAAGTGGTATGCGAAGTCGAGCGGTACGACGAACGACAAGAGCAAGTTCATTCCTGTTAGCAAAGACGGCTTGCACGACACGCATTATGCTGGCGGAACCGATGCTGTTGTCTGGTACTTGAGGAACAACCCGAAGAGTCGTATCTTTGATGGCAAAGCGCTCATCCTTGGCGGCAGTCATGCTCCGAACTACAATTTGCCGGGCAGCCTTGTGGGCGACCTCAGTGCTATCCTCATCGAGAACATCAATCCGCTGGTCAACCTGGTGCGTGTCCCGAAGAAAGCCACTGCTTTGCTCAGTGACTTTGAAGTAAAGAGAGACCGCATCGCGAGAGAGGCCATGAAGCAGAACGTCACGAACCTCAGCGGCGTTCCCTCTTGGATGCTGTCTGTTCTGAATCGCATCATCGAACTCAGTGGCAAGCCCCTTGGTGATGTTTGGCCTAACTTGGAGGTCTTCTTCCATGGCGGCGTCGCTTTCACACCCTATCGCGGACAGTACGAGCGGCTTATTACGTTGCCTCGCATGCACTACATGGAGACTTACAACGCATCGGAAGGCTTCTTTGGCTTGCAGGACGACCCGAGCGACACGGCGATGAGCCTGATGATTGACTACGGCGTTTTCTACGAGTTCATCCCAATGGACGAGTTCGACAAGGAACAGCCGACTGTCGTGCCTCTTTGGGGGATCGAGACGGGCAAGAACTACGCGATGGTCATCTCGACGTCGAGCGGCTTGTGGCGTTACATCATTGGCGACATGATTCGCTTCACTTCACGCAATCCCTACAAGTTCGTTATCACGGGTCGCACCAAGTCCTTCATCAACGCATTCGGTGAGGAACTCATCGTCGATAATGCCGAAAAGGGACTGGCAGAAGCGTGTCGGCAGACAGGAGCAGAGGTTCTGGAATATACTGCGGCACCCGTCTTCATGGATGCTGACGGCAAATGTCGACATCAATGGATAGTTGAGTTCAGCAAAGAGCCGAGCGACATTGAAGCCTTTGCCAGCATCCTCGACAAGAGCCTTCAGCAGATAAACTCCGACTACGAAGCCAAGCGATACAAGGACATTACGCTTCAGAGGCTCGAGCTCATCAAGGCGCGACCCGGCGTGTTCAACGATTGGCTCAAGCAGAAGGGCAAGCTCGGCGGACAGCACAAAGTTCCACGACTCTGCAACAATCGCGACATCATCGAACAAGTGCTGGCGCTTAATATAGATAAATAAGGTAGATGAAGTCGAGGCACATATTTGCAGGCTTTGCGCTGTTGCTCATTGCGGCTTGCGCAAGCATAGGCGCACCCGACGGCGGCGTTTACGACGAGATACCGCCGAAGGTCGTGTCGAGCTATCCTGCGGATCGTGCAACGAACAACACTGAGCGCAAGATAAAGATTCGCTTCGACGAATACGTCAAGCTCGAGAATGCTAACGAGAAGGTCATTGTTTCGCCTCCTCAGATTGAGCCTGCCAACATCCGCGCTGACGGCAAGAGCGTGAAGGTGACACTTTATGACAGTTTGAAGGCAAGCACGACCTATACCATCGATTTTGGCGACGCTATCGTCGACAACAACGAAGGCAATCCGATGGGACACTACACTTACAGCTTCAGTACGGGCGAAGAGATTGACACAATGGAAGTGTCTGGAGCTGTGCTCAATGCAGCGGACCTGGAGCCGATAAAAGGCATTCTCGTCGGTCTTTATCCTATAGACTCTCTCTTCAACGACACCATTATGAGGCATAAGCCTTTCGCTCGTGTCTCGCGCACAAATGGTTCGGGCAAGTTCTGCATCAAGGGCGTAAAGCCGGGCCAGTATCGTGCTTTCGCTCTCGAAGATAAGGATGGCAACTTCCTCCTTTCGCAGAAAAGCGAACGTATTGCCTTTCTGCCCGATACCTTCACAACTACTTGTAAATGGGATGTGCGCATGGATACCGTTTGGCGTGACTCGACGCACTACGACTCCATTCGTGTCGTTCCATACGTCCATTACTTTCCTGATTACCTGGTGCTCAATGCGTTCCTTGAGGAAGGCCAAGACCAGCACTTGCTCAAGCGCGAACGTCCTGACCCCGATGTCATAAGGTTCTACTTCACAGCTCCTGCCGACTCTTTGCCCATCATCAAAGGTTTGAACTTCGATGAGAGCTGCCTTGTAGCAGACGCTTCGCTCTACAACGACACCATTACATATTGGATAACGGACACGGCTTTCACGCATCGAGAAGACACTATCCGATTTGAGATGACGTTCCTTGAGACCGACACAACAGGCGTCTTGCAGCCTCATACAGAGTTGATTGAGGAAGCGCCAAAGTTGACTTGGGAGAAGCTGCAAAAGGAGAAAGAGAAGAAGATACAGGAGTGGCAGAAGCAACGAGAGAAGCAACTGAGGAAGTCCAAGGTGCCTTTGACTGCGGAGGCTAACCCATACGAAAATACGTTCCTCGAGATCTCGGCAAAGCCATCAGGCAGCATCGACCCGAATCAAAATGTCCATTACATCGCAAAGCAGCCCATTGCGAAAGTCGATACGACACGCATGCACCTCTACATCAAGGAGGACAGCTTTTGGTTGCCCGAGCCGTTCCTCTTCTTGCCGGACCGCGACATCAAGTCCTACACACTGTATGCCGAATGGGAACAGAAGCGTCAGTACCGTTTCACGATAGACAGCGCAGCAGTAGTCGGCGTGATGGGCGACCCTTGCAGGACAATCAGAAGCGAGTTTACTGTGAAGAGTGAGGATGATTACGGCTCGCTCTTTGTCCACGTCATTCTCCCCGATACGGCACAAGTCATCGTTCAGCTCTTAAACAAGAGCGATAAGATTGTTGCAGAGCTTCCGGCAGAGAAAGACGGACGGGCAGACTTCTTCTTCATGAAGCCCACAGAGTATTACCTGCGTTGCTTTGTAGATTACGATGGCAACGGCGTTTGGAGCACAGGCAACTATGACAGAGGCTTACAGCCCGAGCCTGTCTATTACTTCCCAAAGCCTATTACGGTGAAGGCGAAGTGGGACATCGAGCAGGACTGGGCGCCGCTCGAGATAGGGCGTATGTGGCAGAAACCTATTGAAATAACCAAGCAGAAGCCCGACAAGGAGAAGAATGTCAAGCAACGCAACAAGGAACGTCTCCAGCAGAAGCAGGCTGAAAGGGAGCAAAGACGGGGAAGCAGGGAATAAGGTAACAAGAAAGAGAGAATGCGACGCCTAATACATTATATATATATAATAGCTTTTGTGCTCTCTGTTTGCATAAGGGCGAATGCCCAGTGTACTGCCGAGAACACCGCTTTCAGCGCAGGTGAGGAGCTCAACTACGACCTCTTCTTCAATTGGAAGTTCGTATGGGTCAGCGCAGGCACAGCAACGATGAGCATCTCCGGCACGAAGTGGGAAGGCAAACCTGCCTACAAGTCACATCTCATCACACGTACCAGCTCCCGACTCGACCGCTTCTTTATGATGCGAGACACAATGCAGAGCATCGTCACAGAGGACATGACGCCTCGTTACTACAAGAAGGGAGCCAACGAGGGCGGCAAGTATTACGTCGATGAAGTGTGGTACACCTATCCTGGCGGCAAGACGCATCTTCGCCAACGCTACAAGGACCGCGACGGAACTGTTACGGAGAAGACTTACGACAATACGAAGTGCCTCTACGATATGATGAGCATGTTGCTTCGGGCACGTTCCTTCAAAGTCGATAACATGAAGAAAGGCGAGAAACTGCGCATGCCGATGGCCGACGGACATAAGGTCGAGGACATCACCCTCATCTATCGTGGCCGCGAGGACTTCAGGATGAAGAGCACCGGCATCACCTACAAATGCGTCGTCTTCTCGTTTGTGGAATACCCGAACGGCAAAGAGAAGGAAATCATCACCTTTTATATCTCCGACGACGAGAACCACATTCCCGTCCGCCTCGACCTGTTCCTGCGCTTTGGCGTCGCAAAGGCTTATCTCTCGAAAAGCAAAGGGTTAAGGCACGAGTGCACTTCTATTGTCAGGTAATAGGCATCACTTCTTCTGCCTTGACTTCGACTGTGGCCGCACAAGCCCCGGGAATGGTGACAATGAAGCGGCGCGAGCGATGTCCTTCCACGCGCTGAAAGTGGCCACGAATGCCTTGCAGAGGGCCGCTGACAATCATCACCTCCTGCCCCGGCTTGAGCTTGATCCCGTCTGCCGACACAATTTCTACGAAGTCCTGACTCGCGGTACAAACTTTCATGAAGTCCTCCATCTCCTGTTCAGGCACGACGATTTTCTCCATCTTCCCGTTCATCTTGCGCATCATGTACTGCAGTTCTGGGCGCGACTTCTTGAGAGCCTGCACCTTTTCCTCTGTCGCATGAATGAAAATGAGATTGTGGATTGCCGGTTCAAGCGTGTTCCGAAGGCGGCTACCCCTCTGCATGATGCGGCGCATGGGCACAAAAGCCGGCACCTCCAAAGCGTCCATTTCCGCCTTGACCTTCATTTCGCGCCGATAAGTGACGCGCATCGCGAACCAGCTTTCCATGGAAAAGTTGAAAAGGTGAAGAATTGAAAAGGTGAAAAAGCTAAATCACAGACGATGTCTCATCCTCTTTCTTTGGCCTTTTCACCCTTTCGCTTTCTCAGTTTTTAAGTCGGGATGAGGCGACTCGAACGCCCGACCCCTACGTCCCGAACGTAGTGCGCTACCAACTGCGCTACATCCCGAATGGTTTTGAAAACCGGTGCAAAGGTACAAAGAAAAGTTGAAAGTAGAAAGATGAAAGTTGAAAAAAACGGGAAATGGCATGAAAAAAACACATTTCTGCCATTTTTTTTGTAAAATGTTTGCAGGGTTCGGGAAAAAGCCTTACCTTTGCACTCGCAAAAACGGAAAGGTGCCATAGCTCAGTTGGTAGAGCAAAGGACTGAAAATCCTTGTGTCCCCGGTTCGATTCCTGGTGGCACCACCCGAGAAAGAGCGTCAGACAAGCAAGTCTGACGCTCTTTGTTTTTCCATATCCAACATGTTTTGCGAGAGACCTCGACACGTCCCGTTGCCAAAGCCCACACGCCGCATTTCCAGACTCGACACGTCGTGTTCATTATACATACATGTATCTATAATTATACATACATGTACATTTAATTATACATACATGTATGTATAACGAACCTCGCGTGCGGGTGTTTGTCTCGTGTACTGTGAAGTCGGGTGAAAAGACACGTTAGGTTCGCTTTTTTACTAAACCGTATCGCCTTTCACAGGCAAAGAAAATGCCAGCCGTGTTAAAATAACTTAAACAACTGCATGTTTTTGTCTTTGTTTTACAAAATATTAGTACTTTTGTGACGGAACTATGCATATATGATATACTCTGTTTGCATTAATTGACGCAATACATTATATTTATTTATATATTTTATTAATTTAAATTACAAAGCAATGAGAAAGATTTACTCTTTCGCCATCCTCGGCCTGATGTGGCTCGTTGGAAGTGCTGCATTCGCTGATGACCACGGATACGTGAACGGTATCTGTACGATGCACGACGATTGCGACGCACACTTCGAAGCTCCTCAGCAGGATGCGGATGGCTTCTACATGCTCTACAATGCGGGCAATGTAGAATGGATTTCAGATCAGGTTGCCGCTGGCATCCTCGACCTGGACTGTAAGTTGATGAACGACATCGACTTTGAAAACATCGAGAACTTGCACCGTCCCATCGGCCCGACTAACGGGCGAAAGTACAATGCTACGTTCGACGGACAGGGTCATCGCATCAAGAACATGATTATCAATCGTCCCGACAGCGAGATGCAGGGCTTCTTCGGCTCACTTCGCGGCAATCCCAACACTCGTGGCGAGGGTACGGTCATCAAGAATCTCATCATCGACAAGAGTTGCTCCATCACCGGCGCTTTGCGTACCGGCGGCATCACGGGCACGGGTCAGAACAATGAGAAGGAGATTATCATCATGAATTGCGTGAACGAGGCCAGCGTCACCACTACGGTAAAGAATGCGGGCGGCATCACTGGCGGTAGCAACAGCAATCATCCCATCTGGAAAATCTCGAACTGCGTCAACACCGGCACCATCACGGCTCTGGGCAACGCTAATGGTGAGAAGGAGTCTGCCGGCATTTCAGGCTGGCTGGGCGACAACGCCAACACTCGCGTCGTGAACTGTTTCAACATCGGTATGGTGGACGGCATCGATCCGAGCGGACGCGGTGTCTTCCGTCAGTCGAGCAGCAGCGTAGGCATCAACTGCTACGATCTCAGCGGCAACGAGGAAGCCACACAGTTCATCGACTACGACCTTCTGGAGGAAGACGTCATGAGCGGCAAGCTGGCGTACATTATCAACCAGCGTGCAGGCGAGATTGTCTTCTGGCAGACACTCGGCGTGGACGAGTATCCCATGCCATTCAGCACCAGTAGGCAGGTTTATCTGCAGGGAGAGTTGCTTTGTGACGGCACGCCTCTCGAAGGTGGCACCTACACGAACGACCCTGTTGAACCTGTTCGTCCGCCTCATGAATTTGACGAAGGCGATTGGTACTGCATCAACTGTGGTGCTATCAGCGACAGTTTCTGCGAGAAGGACGAGAACGGCTTCTATCAGCTGAACAATGAGCTTGATGTTTGCTGGTTCGCTGACTTCGTTACCGCTGGCAACGTTGAGGTGAATGCCAAACTGAACAGCGACCTCGACTTCTCAGACTATCCCGACTATCCAGGCATTGGCAATCGCAACAATGGCTTCAAGGGCGTCTTCGACGGCGGTTTCCACACCATCAGCAATCTCACGATGGACTATTCCGACCTCGATTGGATTGGCTTTATCAACTTCCTTAATGGTGGCGCAACTGTCAAGAACCTTCGTGGCGATGCAACATGCTCCATCTCTGCTCATGGCAATGCCGGCCTTATTGGTGGTTCAACTGCACCTGGTGACATCTTCCTCGAGAATCTTGGCTTCGAAGGCGACGTCAGTTGTGTGAGAGCAGGTGCAGGCGGTATCATTGGCTGTAACACAGGTTCGCAGGCACACATCATCATGACGAACTGCTACTCGACAGGCTATATCTCTGGCTCTGAAGTGAACGAGAACGGTGCTTTGAGTGCATGGCTTGGTAGCAGCGGCGCAGTCATCACAAACTGTTGGACAAGCGCAATTGTCACCGGCTATCAGGTAACAGACCAGATAGGAGCAAAGTATGTCGCTCGTTTCGACAATGCTACCTTCAACAACTGCTATTGCCTTGTTCCTGAAGACGACATTCAGCCTCTCCAAGTCGCTCTCATTTATTATGAGGACATGGAAAGCGGTAAGCTTTGCTACAACCTCAACGGTAATCAGGAGAACATAGCATGGTACCAGACGCTTGGCGACGACGAGTTCCCGACATTTATGCCTGGTCATGAGCAAGTCTATGCTGTTGTCGATAAACGTTGCGACGGCTGGTTCGACCCCTTGGATGCAACGTATTCCAATACGCCTGGTCCTGGCATCCCAGACCATCAGTTCGTCGATGGCTTCTGCACAGTCTGCCATCAGCAAGATCCAGACTTCCCATTCCTCGATGTCTTTGCAAATGCTGACCATGATAACGCAGAAGGTTACGTCAACAACGATTCGGGCGACGGCAGCGGCTTGGCTATCAATAACAGTGTTGCAGAGCATTGGAACACGAATTGGTTCGAGACTTATCAGGAGATAACAGGCCTCGAGCCCGGTATCTATCGCCTGCGTTTGCAAGGTTTACAACGTGCTGAACAATGGAGAGAAGAAGAAGGCGCAGCTTACGAGACAGGAGTGCTTGGCGAAGAATTCGCTCCTCTCTACCACAGCAGTCAGTACTTTGCTGAAGTGAACGGTAAGAAGCTTGCCATTCGCTTCATGGACATCGCAGCCGGTGCTCAGCAAGACCGCGTCAACGAGACCGAGAACTTCAGCAGCGTAACTGGTCTTTGGGTGCCCAACTCTCTTGCTGCTTGCAACAAGTACTTCGCTCGCGGACTTTACTGGAATGAGCCTCTCTACTTTGCAATCGAGAGTGCAGAGGACAGTGTCAAGATTGGTGTAGAGAACAGCCTTTACCTTTATGGTAACTGGACGGTATGGGACAGCTGGCGCCTCGACAAGCTTGCCGATGCCGATGTGGAGATTATCCGTCAGCAGCAAGAAGCTGCTATCCAACATGACCTTGAAGAACTTGAGCCTCAGGTTTCTTTGATGGAAGCTTACAACGAAGCAAAGGAAGCCATCGGGAATGTTTCAACGCTTGAAGACATCATGGCAATCAGCGACGTGCTGGCTCGTACTCCGAACCTTATTCGCCGCAGTCATCTTGCCTACGTAAACTTCAAGGCCGCTATTGACGCTCTCATCGCAGAGCGTGAAGGTCGCGACGACCTCTATGGCGCTGCAGCCGACCTCCTCGACACTTATCTCTATGAGGCTGAAGAGGCAAACGAAGACCTGCCCAACGGTTCGGCTCTCAATGTCCTTGATGCCCGCACTCTCAGTGAAGAAGAGCTTGCAGCCGAGATTGAGTTCGCAAGAGGACTTTACGAGAGCGCAATCATGACGAGCATTAGCGTCGGATCCGACGTCAGCAACATCATCAAGAACGCTGGCTTCGACGAGGACGGCAACTTCAAGGATTGGGAAACAGTCAGGACTTATGAACATCCTGACGGCTACAACTTCAGTTCTAATACCGGCTTTACTGACATCTATCCTGTCGCCGGAACATGGAACACTGCCTTCACGGTTTCGCAGTACATTATTGCCGACATTCCCGACGGCATTTATGAGCTCGAGGCTCCTGCCTTCTATCGTCCCGGCGGCAATGGCGTGGGCGACATGGCAGGCAACGACTATGTGCCTGCAGACCTCTTCATCAATGACTGGTACACGCCCATCATGAACATCTATGCAGGTCGTGTGCTCTATGCAGATGCTGTCAATGGCGTTAATTGCCGTTACGACGCTTCCAATGATCCCGATGCTCCTCACAATGGCGAGAGCACATCGTCTCAAGACTTCGATACCGGCGACGGCTACGTGCCAGAGCAACGTCAGGCAGTCAGCTTCGCATTTGGTGGAGGTCGCTATATTAATAATGTATATGGTATCGTGACAGGTGGTGAGCTCCGTCTCGGTATCCGCAACACAGGCAAACCATGGTACGATAGCGGCATGACGATGTGGGGCAGGTTCAAGCTCATATATCGTGGCTACAGCGAAGAAGCCATCATCGGTATGATGGACAACTTCAAGGCTCGTCTTGCAGCGCTCAAGTGGGGACACGACGAACAGTGGATAATGTACTACAGCCAGAGCCATATCGACAGACTCGAAAGCCTTATTGCACAAGCTGATGCTGCGGCTTTCGATGAGAAGTTGCCTATCATCAAGCAGATTAATGATGAGTTCAACACTATCCTCGACAGCTACGACGCTTACGCAGAACTTGGTAGCCTGTACGAGTATTGCAGCAACAAGGCTGACGCCTTCTTAGATTCCGATCCTGACCTTAGCGATGCCTTTGCTGCTGCAGCTGATGAGATTGACGGACACTACTCGAGCGGTGACCTTACTGATGAGGAGGCACGCAACTATCGTGAGCAGATACTGAACAATCCCGCTCTCGGTGGCGGCTACTACGTACAGGGTGACCTCATGGATCCGGAGGGCAATCAGCTTACTTATGGCCAGAACAGTACTGTCTATCCTATGACTTTGCAGGACGACGGCACATTTGTCGCGGCCAGTGTTTATGTGCAGAACCGCGCTAACCTTGCAAGTGCCAATGCCCGTGCAGGTATCTATTT
>Ga0247609_10000605_pt1 | contig 48275 bp, 34 predicted proteins | sample 172DNAGHGlowgp2_FD_193487 | JGI IMG/M metagenome (GOLD analysis project Ga0247609, IMG submission 193487) | Sheep rumen microbial communities from Palmerston North, Manawatu-Wanganui, New Zealand - 1728 DNA GHGlow gp2 | ecosystem: Host-associated > Mammals > Digestive system > Stomach > Rumen ... | reverse complement strand
GTAGAAGATGTTACTTTATCTCTTTTGAATAAAAAATATGGGTTTGTATTATCGTACTTATATTCAAATATATCACTATATTCTTTATAAGATACTAACCTATCAGGTACAAGTCCTACTTTATTATGTGTATAATAATGTATATATTTTAAATTTGAACCTTCATCTTTAAATAAAGGATGCCTATCCCTATTATTATAGTTTTGAGCAATTTTGTAAACTGTTTCAAATGAATGTCTTGATTTATCAGTTTCTTGATATGTCTTACTACAGAACGAATCAAATTCATTTGAACACTTAGATACACCATTAAGTATATTTTCCAAAGAATTACCAGACGCCGCATTAATGTATGTGTTCTTCAATTCACTTCTTGATTGCAAGCATGTAAAGAAATTATATGCGTCCATCTTACCGAATGAACTTGCCAATTCAGTAGACGCTTTTTCCTTTAACAGTATTCCGAAAATCTGTGCAACTCTAAAAGAAAGATATCCAGCCAATGAAGATATATTGTTTTCAATACCTCTGCCAAAAACTGTTGATATGTTGTTAACATCATTGGGCATAACCGGTAACCCAGCAACCATTGTAAATGACTTCGGTTCTAAAGGTTTTTCCGGTGCCATCTTCCTTATAGCCTTATATAGTTCAATAATTACCTTTTCTTCCTCGAAATTATGACTGAAATCACCAACCCACGCCAAATATTCTATTGATTTGTCTTCATCACCACCCTGGTCTGTTTTCTTACCATTATTAAAAAGACCGGGCCATGCACCAATCTGACCATTGGTTTTATTAAGATTAACGAAATCAGTACTTTCCAACGGAACATTAAGATAACCAGGTGAACGGTCTGATTTGGTAATGTTATTATAACATTCCCACATTATTTTTATAAATGTTTCAAGATGACACATTATTATCTTGAAAATGTCACCAATATACGGGATAAATCCTAATAGATAAGTAGCCTTTGTCTGTACTTCTTCAGCAATTTGTTTATTTATTTCCTTGTCTTCTTTATTAAGATTTTCAATTCTTTCATTTATTTTATCAAGAAATTTATTAAGATTAACAAGATAACAATAATCAGCAAAATAACTTTTAATATCACCGTCTTCAGGATGAGAATCTTCGAATAAACATCGTGCCACTTCATCGCTTGGTTTATTGTTATTGTTAAGTTCTATTGTCTTAATGCCCTCAGAACTCTGTTCTGTGCAATTAAATGTAACGTCAGTTATTTTGTTATCCGTTTTTGTAACCGTACATAGTTTTCCAAAAATAATTCTTCTGTTGGCTTCAAATATATCATGTCTTGAATTAGGCAACAATGAATTGCTAAATTCCTTACCATTATTAGATGAATTATATGTGTCAAAAGCATTAATAAACGCCTGACTTGTAAGTATTAACTTATCTGTTACTTCATTTTCCTGTGAAGGGGAAAATATTAATAATTGTTCATCATTTTCTTCTTCACCTCTTATTATTCGTAAAGAACTACTTGTCTTATTTAACCCCTTTAAAGCCTCCACATATGCTTTATATGTTGTTGCTAATGTTGTAAGTTGCGACTTTTCATTCGAAATATTATTTTTTATTTCAGTTTGTTCATCTGTCATGAGTTTTTCTTCAATATTTTCATCATTAAGAAGTGACCTTATATCATCAATCAATTTAAAAAGTTTCATTGGTTTATCACCACTACTTAATGCCCATGCAGGTGTATTCAAATGTTCTTCCCAATATTTCTCACCGACATACTTACAATAAGGTGCTGCTACCAGATATCTCAAAGGAATATCTGTTAAAAGAGAATATGAATAGCCAATAAACGTAGCAACCGCTTCAAAATTACCGGTTTGAGAATTGAATGAGGCTTTAAAATTAGAACATGTTAATTGATAGGTAACACCATGTCCATAAAAACCTTTAATCTGTAATTTGAACTTAGGATAAGGAATAGTGAAAAAAGCACCAAATACGCTTGAAGATGATAATTCTTCACCACTTTCATGAACTGCTTCCTCGCGTCCGAAAAGTGATGAACCCCTTACATCAATAAATTTTATTACAACAGTAGGTGTGTAGTAACTCTCAAATGAAACTTGTATACTTTCAATGCCAAGACCTTCAACAATGTTCTTCTTAACAATGTCATCATAGTCTATATCAGTATAATAAGTTGTAAGAAAATTACCTTCTCCACCAAATATCTTAGCATCTTCACCTTGAAGAAATGAAACCCACTTATTTGATGATTCTTCACCGGGAGTACCTGACCAAGATGCGGTCAGTGCCATTGTTTTATCTTCGCCACTCTGTCTGTAGCGTGTAACAATTTCAGCAATCAAATTAACTGAAATACAATAATCTGAATAATCAGGCGTTAAAGGTACACCATCTACATTACCATATATGTCATTTGGTTCTACATAGAAAATCCTATCTTTCTGATGTACGATGTTTTTTTCACTATTTGCCATTACTAACTAGCTATAAATTCTCTATTTAAATATAACTAGTTAGAATACGCTTTTTCAATAAAGATAAGTAATCTTTATTATCTTTCTTAACGACCATTTGTTATTTTCTTCTTTATATAGAACAATTTCATCCAAATTTCCGTATTCATCAAAATTATTCTTAATTCGGTAATGATACTTCAACACACCGTCTATATAAAGTGTTTCATTCAATAAATTATTTGACTTCATTCCAAACCATTCAGAGGAATATTCAAATGCCTTATCACCAAATAATGCACGGTTGTACCCCAAAAGTAAAAATACAGACGGATTAATATTCAAATCATTGATATCTTCTGAATAGGTCAATTCAAACTTGTCCAAATACATATTACCGTCAACCCATTCTATCGGTATATTATATATTTCATCTTCCGGTTCGTATATATGTCCGTTTTTAGTATACCACTGATAGTACATTAAAGACGGTTTTCCATATGAATTATATTCATAATCATACTGTATATAACCATAAGTGTTACCTTGTATAAACTTCTCCCTAATGGTCTTAACCTTGGAGTCACCATTCAATATATATTCATAAGCATAATCACAATCTGCACCATATTTGGGTACTGGTTTGTATATTTTTCCATTTTTGTATGTAAACGTTACATGATATGAAACTGTATTTTTACTTACTCTTATGTCACTTGTCGATGATGTAATTAAATTATCCAATTTCACTAACTTATTATTCTGATAAACATAAGAAATAACGGATTTTTCATATAATTCGTCATCAATGTTATAATTATCAATTTCCAACTTTGAAACCATCTTCTCACCGTTGGCATTCCTACGTTGTGCTGAAACTGTAAGACTTGTAAGACAAACTAAAAGTAAAATAATCTTTTTCATAAAAAAATAGTAACTTTGTTTATTAAGACAAAATTACTACTTATTTTTCAATTTACCAAATTTTTATAGTTAATTAAAGTTAAATCACTCATTTTCATTGTTATACTCATCAATTGACTGCTCATATCGAGAAATTGCAGTAGAAAGTGGATAGGGTATTCTCACAACAGTGCCGTCTTGTATAAGATATTCCATGCTTGGAATGGATGGATTTGCTTGTAAAATCAGCCACCCATAATCAGGGTCTCCATAATATTTGTATGAAAGCATATCCATTCTCATTCTATCCTTATTATAGACAATATGCAAATCAGTATTCTCATTTGCAATCCTAATACGAGGTACTACTTTAATTTCACCGTCAACTCTAAACTTTGAATATCTATCGTAATAAGCCATATTCCATCACATATTATTTTATTTTGCCATTTGTGTAGTATAAGCGAAACTTTCCTTTGAATTAACACTGTGGTCTAATGCACCCATAGTCTTGTCATCACCATTATATTCAATTCTATCAGCCCTATTATCGAATAATCTCGAATTCGCATAATAGTTGAATGTCATGGCATTTTGCAATCTTCTAATTGGTCCACCTAAGTCACCACCGCCAATGAATTTGAAACTTATGTTAATCTGTGCCAACATAGGTTGTACACCAGCACCTTCAGGATTTAAATCCCACTGCAAACCACCAGACACATTATAATCAATGTTAATTGAATCAATTACAATTGTCTGATAATAGAAATCGCCAATTCTTAAAACACAGAAAGGTGGTCTACCAAATGCAAGGTTGCTTGCAGTCTTTCCGTTTATATCGGAAGAAGTAACAGTATTTCCTTGTCTTGTACATTGGTTAAGGAATGTAAGACGTTCAGTAAATCCTTCCGGTGTCATTGAATGGAAAGCGGGGTCAAAGAATTTCAACTTATCTGTGAGTTTTTCAAAAACAATCGGATTGGTTTCTTCTAACTGTTTGTAGAAATAATATTCTTGGTCATATCTTAACTTATTAGTTTCATTATCGCCATTATCCGTCGTATACATGAACATCATTCTACCGCGATAATCACGATAATTCTGTTCCTCATGGAATTGAATGTTAGTATTACCACGTTGTTCTGAAATTTCCTCAGTTATGTTTAATTTCCTCAGTTCGCCATCAGCAGTTTCATACCATTGTTCTCCTGTCTCTTCATTTTTATAAAGTTGTTTTCCATCTTTTGTTCCGGTAGGTGTAAAACCTGTATATTTCTGATAAACAGTTGTATCTTCATCACCCTCAGCATTTGTTTCAGTTAAACTCTCAGTCTTTACAGAATTAAAGACCATTTCAACCTTTGTTGAACGATACATTTTAGCAGTCAAGCTATTTGCATCTGGACTATTTTTCTTACCAACTTCTACGCCCCATTCATTATCACCTGGAACAAATTTTGATTCATCAAAAACCAACCATTGATACATCCATTCTTTAACAGTATTAGCCCTTGCATCAGCCAATATCTTATTTCTGGCATTATTCACCTCATTAGAACTATTTAAACCGTGTGAGTTGGAATATCCACTAAGCCTAACCTCAGAAAGTTCCATTTTACCACTAAAAAAGAGTTCTGTCAAATCCTCTACTGTTTCAGATGACACGCCCAACGAAATTAATTTATCATATGTTTTTTTAGCCTCAAAAGTAGGAGTGTCAAATTCTTCTGTAAATGAACCCTTTGCTAAAGCCGCTGCTACCTCAGCCAACGAATACAATTCAACATCTTCGCCAACCAATCCACTACTTTTAACAGCACTCGATTTCAAATTCAAACCATAGCATTTATTGTCTACATAATTCTGAGGTTTTATTATTTGGTCATATGTATTCTTATTTCTATCTCCCTTTTGAGGTACTTCATACTCACCGTCTATACGATAGAACCATTTGCGTTGTTCATTTGGTTTGTATTTTTTGTTTTTATAAGATGCCCACCTTAAAGCAGAACCTACAATATAATTTTTTGTACTGTCTTCTTCAACACTTACACCACTACCAATCATTTCATAACCATTACCGATATTGCTTTCATAATCTTCACCAATAATAGCCCCGTTATCCAAATTAAAATGAATTGCTAAATCTTCACCAAAGTTTTCATCAGTACCATCATATTTCTTATTACACCCTTTTCCAAATAAAAGGTATCCTATTGCATCAACAGGTGAAGTTGAGGTTATTCCATCATAGCATCCAGAATAGTTATTCGGATAGAACACATAGAACTGTATGGTTTTTTCAACATCAGGTATCTCAGGTTCTGGTGTAGGCTCAGGAATAGGATTGACATCTAATTTCTTAATTTCTTCCTCTTCTGTTATCTTCTGAGTATATTCATCCGTCAATGGCGTTGGTTTAACAGCATCTAAAACAGCACTCTTATCACAACCGGCAAAAAATCTAAGTAAGTCAGTATCTTTCAAATCGTTGTCTGATTTCTTATCATACCAGTTTGCATAGTCAATGATTGACGGATGGTCTGTAAGCATAATGAAACTTAATGTACCACTTCTTACAGTATTAACATAGGTATATACATCCTCACCTCGTCCAATAAATGAATTTGGTAACCAATTGGCTTGTGTTGTTTCATTAAATGACAAACCGTAAGGTGGAAACCACATTATTCTTCCCCCAAGTGGACCTCTCTGTTCCCATGATAATGCATTTTCAAAAGAATAAGGGTCATAGCCTCGCCATGCAAGGTTTTCTATTGAAAACATACAATCCTTTGTATGTATATTTTTCTTACCACCACCAAGAAATTTAGGTGTGATATTTACAAATCCGTTATTATTTAATACTGATTTTTTCCAACCGCCATCATTTTCAACCTTACTTTTCCATCCTGCGGCTTGTTTCTGAATATATTCAGTTGTTTCTTCACCTTTATCATTCTTGACCTTTCTTTCTATGTATTCGGATTGCTGTTCAAAACCGTTCCACATATGAAGACCTTCCAAAGCCTCAAAAGCAGAAAATCCTTCACTTCCCTCCTCACTAACAAAAGGTCTTATTAATTTATTGAGTCTATCATATTGATAATGGTGTGTCCAAACACGACAATACGGATTATTATATCCATTTATTTCATATCTTTGTCCATTCTCTTCAGCACCTCTTTTTAAAAGGTTTCTACCATGTGACATACCATATTCACCAGTTACTACATCGCCAGGACTGCCTACGCTTGAACCGCCACCATCTGCATCAGTTCCAAACTTAGATATGATACTGTTTATCTTCTTATCGACAAACAGTTTCTTTGTCTTATATAATATCGAATTTTTATTTTCATTTAAATTCCATTTATGGAAATCCTTACCATATCCGGAATCAAGTTCATCAGGATAAAGATTGGTAATCTTCTTATAAGGGTTATTCGGACCGATTAAATCAGAAGACCTTGTTGTATTTATACCACCCTTTTCATCACCACCAGCCGTAGTTACGAACTCATCAATATAGTTCATTCCTTCAGCATATGAAGGTCTTTGTGCTTGACCACTAACAGCATTAGGGTCTCCAAACAAATGTGCGTCCTGACCAAGAATAGACATGGTAATATCACGTTCGTTGATATTAACGGCCATGAACTTTTGCATAAATCTGTAGTTCAAGTCATTAAAATCAACTCTTTCATCAATTTTCATACCAAGAGCATTATTGATGAACTCATCGGTTACACCTCTAATATCCCTAACAGCATTATTAATTACATCAATGCCATAGTTAAAACCAGCGGTTACATCACCTCTACCTATTTTTAACGCCATTATATATTATTACCAATCTTTATAAATATATAGTTTAAATTTGCTTTTTTAAACTAATTCACTCACATAATAAGATGAAAAATTAACCGCTAAATCTGTTATGGAATAATTCATTTCTTCCACCATGTGTATTATTATTCATCTGCAATACAATCATTTCTGTAATCTGACGTACAAACATCGGATTACGTTTCAACTCTTCTATAATATTAATAGACTGACCATTTTCACCGGTTAATTCTAATTTACCATTAATATTAAGACTAATATTTGATGGTGAATCATTTCCGTTTGAGGTACTTCCATATACACTCATCGGGTCAACAACTTCCTCGTATATTGTATTAACCCTACTAAGAACACCACTGAATAATTTATCAAACGGTCCGCCATTTTTGGCAAACAAAGCAGTATCTCTTGCATCAGTCTTAGCCATCTTTGCAGCACCATCACGAACAGGTGTCACTTGTTTTGCACTAACAAACATTGGTGTACCCATTGCTGACACGACACCATCCGGAAGTTCATCGGCATTTCCATCATACGCTCCGCGAGGTACTATAGTCCTACTTACATTTGAACTGGTCGGTTTACTAACCGGTGTAACAGGTGTAGCATTAGGACTTGTATATCTTGTATGTCCTTGCGTCCAATCTGTAATATATGCACCATTAATGCGAGTAATAGCACCTTCAATTACAGCCGCCAAATTATTTAATCCATCAGTTATTTTACCTGCGGCTTCATCAAAATTAGATTGTCCTTCCTTTAGAGTCTCAGCATTTGCTGTATAAATTCCAAGATAACTTTCTTGTGCATTAGTCGCCTTACTAATGGATTCACTAAGTAAAGAAGTGTTTGTTTCGAATTCTTGGATAAAAGCATTATGCATATTTTCAATACGTTGCCTCGTTTCATCCTGTAATTTATCCCAAAGTTCTAACGCATAAGAACCCTTCTCTCTCTCTTCTTCACCACTTGTTTGTTTTGCATAACTTACAATTTCACGTAAATATCCAACACCTTCCTTTTGTAAAGCCTCCATACGTTCTTCATGTCCCTGTGGCATAAGATTTTCTAAATCGTTGGCAGATAATTTAGAAACATCCATTGATTCACCATTATTCATTTTAACAACCCACCTTCCATCTTTGTATTCAGCCTTATTTGAAATCATTGCTTTTTGTTCATCATTGAAATTGGCATATTCAGAGAGTTGTCTGTTTACGGAATTTTGTTTATTTCTTTGCATTATTTCACCACGAAGTTCTTCTGCACTGCGGCCTTGAAGCTTTGCCATCTGTGCAATTTGCATACTTTCATTAATGTTAAATTCAGTTTCACCAGTTTTACTGTTAAATCTTCCGAAGCCTTTTGTCATATCTTGCATTCTTTTTGCATATGCTTGTGGGTCTGCCCATGCATCAAACATCATTCCAAGTGGGTCACTGTTAATGGCTGCTTGTCCACCAAGTACTTGGAAACCGGCTGCTTGCGTAATAGTACCTTCAAGGCCACCTTCCTGCACTTTATCAATCATTCCACTAAGACTACTTAAATTAAAACGTGTCTGTTGCGCCCATTTAGCCATTTGCATAAGTTCCTTAGTACCACCTCTAAAATTATACTTTTGTGCTAATTTCAGATTATTTACTAAATCCTTTGCATACTTTTTACCGTTAAGTCCAATTCTATTTACATCGTCAAGGGCTTCATCAAGAAGGTCTACGCTTGTTTCAACGCCATGATTGAAAATTTCCATGCGTGAACCATATTCAGCTGCAAGGCTATCGTCACCAATCCTTGTACCCATATAATACAATTTTTCATAGTCACCTTCTCCCATTGTCTTATTACGTCCGGTACCTTCAGAATACTGTGCTTGAGTTGCAGCGACTTCTACGGCGGTTTTTCCATAATAAGAGGCTACATTATTAGTAATGTTTTGAAGATATTTTTGGAAATTAGTTCTTTGTTCTTTAGTTAAAATACCCTGATTTAATGCGGTAATATTAGTTTTTTCATCAACGCCTTTCCAATATTCTTCTATTTTTTGAGCCGCACCAAGCCATATTTTTTCAATCTCACGCCACTTTTCTATCTCTTTGTCATAAACATCTTTTGCAAGTTTTGCTTGTTCATCAATTAATTCCTTACTTGCTTTCTCTTGTGTGAGTGTTTGCTTATACTGTAGGTCAATTACAGTTTTCTGCCAATCAGCAGTACGTTTCCATGATTCAATTGTATTATCAAGTTGTGCTGTTTCTTCTGCTTGTTTACCTTCTAACCAACCTTTTCCTAATACTAATACACCTGCTCCGTTAAGGGCTGTTTTTCCGACACCGTTATCGTTTATTCTTCCAGCACTTTGGAAACCACCACCACTTACAGGATTTACATTTGCCGCAGGTTCAGAAGTTCCACCCCAACTAACATTTTTTCCATCTGAAATTGCCCTATGGTGACTATCTGTATTAGTAAATGCTGCAACACCTGCTGTTAAATTACCTAACCCCTCACCAATTGTAGATGGATTAGCAAATTTTAACAAATTATCAACACTTGCAGCCCTCGCTACTTGATTCTGTAAAAAATGTTCTTTTTCTAACTGATTCTGTAATACTCCACTCTGATACGTTATATCAACAATATTACGTTCAGCACGATTTAATGCAATATCCCTACTAAATTCACCACCTCTTACAGCACGATAACGTTCTTGCTCACCTTCTCTTGTTTCTTTACCTTTAAGATATTTTAAATAATCGGCTTGATAATCTATCTGATTACTTGCGGCTTGATATGCGGATTCAGTTATACCCTGTGTTATTCCACCAACAGCAGCACTTACAGAATTAGTAATTTGTTTATTCTGTATGTCAATTGCTTCAAGCATATTCTGACCTTGAACGTCAAGCATTTTCATTTGAATATCCTTATCATATTCAATTTCAGAAACTTGTTGTTCTACTTCCAAATTTGCTATCTGCTTATCATGTTCATATGTTAATTTTTCATATTGTGTCTGGTATTTTATGATATTTGCGTTATGTTTTTTCCATTCACCCATAACTTCGCCAATACCATGCATAACATCTATAACGGCTAAAAGTATATTCAAGCCAGGTACAAATTTTCCAAGTGCCTTAGAAGCGGCTGTTAACCCCTTTCCAAATCCACCCAATGCCTTAGTTGCAGCAGCACCGGCTTTGCCATGACCAAAAACAGCACCGGCTATTTTTTTACCAGTTTCACCCTGCATGGCTTCGCCCATTCTTCCATAACTACGTATACGGTCTCTAAAATCTATTCTACTTCTAGCATATTTTCCAACAGCCGTATCCCCTAAATCATATTCATCAATAAGATTTGAAGCACGCTTATCTTCAACACTTTGGCGGTAGTTATCAAAACTACCATATCCCTTTTTATCTTCTTTTGATAAACGTCTCCACGCTTTTTTAGTACCCTCTTTTGGTTCTCCTTGTCTTGGGTTTTTTTCTTGATAATATTCCTTTAAACTCTGTTTTTCTAATTCTGTTTTTTTCTTTAATATTTCTTGTCTTTCTTTCTCTAACTTTTTTGTTTCTTCCTTAATTTTTTTAATTTCTTCATCATACTTTGTCATTTCCGACAATAACAAAGTATTTTTTTTCAAATCCTCTAATTCTTTAATTCTAATTTTATCTTTTTTTCCCTTATCACTAAGTTCTTTTCCTAAATCATCATATTCTTTTTTAAGACTGTTGGTCTCTTTATATTTCTTGTTCTGTATTTTAGATAAATCTTTATCAGTTAAATCACCCCATTCTTTTTTTCTACCTTCTTTATACCAATCATCATATGAACGTCTCCTGCTTGAACTTTCATTCTTTACAGTTTGATGTTCAAGTGCATATGTTAATTTACCTATTTTATCAATTAAATGATTTAATTTTTCGTCGGAAATGTTTGCCATTAAATGCTTTTAATTCATATAAACATAAATAGTCCAAATACCATTATTTATCTGATAATTGGACTATATTCTTTATTATTTGCCTTTCGGTTTCTTAATCTTAAGTTTTTCCTTTTGTTTTTCAATCTCCCTATTATGTATGGCAATGTATGATTTTCTGTCTGCTACCGGCATATTATATATGTCAGTCATTGACAAATTCATATGCTCATGGCAAAGCCACATTTCGGTTTTGAGATTCTTTTCAAAATTAGTAGGTGATGAAAATAGAATCGTCGATTCTAAGAAACGTATTGAAAGAGCCACCTCCATCGCTCTTAGGTACGTCAATCTTTATATTGAAATCAACACCCGGACGATTATTAACAATATAGTCACGGTATTTTCTTGCATCACCGGCTCTCATATTTTCAATAAAATTCCTAATGTATTCCTCATCAGTATTTCCATTAATTGAAACGGTATGCATAATCATCTGTTCGGTAACAGTCTTAGGATAGACATCAACATCTTCATTCTCATTAACCGATTCACCGATTACTTCCCTAATTTCTTCAATATCTTCATTAAGGTTCTTACGTTCTTCATCATCAATGTCAACCCTCGCAAGAGATTCCTTAATTGACATCACATCACGGAGAATACTTATTTTCTCACTGTCCGAAATCTGATTCATCAGTTTCTCCCTAAGTTCGTTCTCATCATTCTTTGTCAAAAACTTAAATTTAATTATATTTTTACCAACATTATATTCAAACAAACCATTTTCATCACCTTTCAATTCAAAGTCATTGAATTTGAACTTAGATAAATCAACAGAAGTATCATACTGTTTACCAGTATTTGGATTAGTCACAGTAATTGGGAACTCCGGACCGTATGCCGTTGCCCTTAACCAAAGAGTTATTGCATCCCTATCGCCGGCCACTAATTCATCGACATTGATTGTCTTATCAAGTACTTTTCTCTTCAAAATAATGTCAATTAACTTACCATCACGATACATATTCGGAGAGGCAATGATGTTCTCATCAGAACCGGTCAGATAAGCAACTGGTAATCTGCCTTTCTTATGCTTATAACATTGTCCGTTTGAAGGTAAAGGAATAACATCATATTGTACATAATCAGGAATACTATTAACATCAAAATCATAAGAGTCATCTTCAATATTCTCATTTGTAACAATTTCGGTTTCCTTCTTCACATCAACAGGCTCTGGTTTTACTACTTCAATTGTTTCTTTCTGTGATACCGTAATCTCAGGTGCTTTTTCTTCATATTGACTTGTTTCTTCTTCTTTTGTTTTCTTAGTTACTCTCTTACGTCTTGTTGTTTTCTTCTTACCACTTCCAGTATAATCTTCGATAAGACCATCATCGGGTGTGTCTTCATTTGAATAAGAAGCAGTATTCAACTTTTTATTACGTAATTGTTCATCAGTAATACCCTTCATCTTGAGTCTTCTTTTATAAGCCTTTACAGCAGCATTATCCGGTTCAAAATAAGTTGCATCATTGATTTCCTTTTCAGAAGCACCATAAAATGCTTCACCGGCTGCTAAGTTCTCCTTCTGAGCCTCTTCAATAGCCTTTATCTTATCACTCTTTGACAATTCCTGTGTGCCGGCGTACTTCATAATATCAATGTCTTCTTCATTCATTGAAATAAGATTATTCTTGGCCTCTTCCAACATCTGATTTGAAGCCTTAAGTATAGCCAATTCCCTCTTTCTTCTTTCAGCAAATTCCTCCGGGGTCATCTTACCATTACTGTTAATTACATCCATGTTCTTTTAATTTTTTTTTAAGATATATCTTATTTTAATAACGTTATTCTTGAACAAAATCTATACTCTCAACAAGTAACGCAAACTTGTTTCTTGAATAGACCTCAATCATCTTGCAATTCTTTAAGATTGCACTTGATTTAGAATCCTTGAACTTAAGTTTAAGGCTCTTCTTTGAAAGACTTTTTATCTTTTCATCTTCCGTCATCTTATTGGTTCTGTTTATCTTAACACTTTCCCTTGTCCAAGCCTTTATATCGCTTTCAAGTTCACCACTTTCATCAGCAGAAGAAAGATTAAGTAATGCAATAATCACAATGAACTGTTCACCAGTCTTGTAAAATTGTATTAATTCGTCTATTTTCTCATCTTTTCCATCAATATCAAACACTTTTGCTTCAACCGGTTGATAATAGAACGTCTGCTGATTATATTTTACCTTTTCTTTCCTAAATGGATTAACAGCAATATTACGTCCTAAACCCTTACTCATGAATACACTGTCAATACCGTCCTTATGCTGATTATAATATTCAACCATAGCATTGGCATATTCTTTCTGACTTATCTCCTTGTCATACTTGAAACCATTCCTTGCATCACCATTACTGTATGGCACATATAATACTGCCCTCATTCCAATTATTATAATTTTTGTTTTTATTTAAACATATTTTACGCCTTCGTAATCCGTATCTTTATATCCACATATAATTCTATAAGACATAACACCATCAGAAGTATAATTGTTAATTTCCGATAAAACTTTCTTTATAAAACATTTTTTATATGTTACACAGTATAATGGTTCAAAACCCTTGTCAGTAACAACCTTATCCAAAGTAAATGTGTCATGTTTAAATAAAGAAAAACGACGATTTTTCATTTTTTTCAAATTATATAGTAAATCATCACCGCCAACAAGTTCACGTATTACAACAGAAAATTCTTTGTTTGCTGTTTCTTCGAACGACGCAACACAGTATGATGGTATATTAAATTCATTCTTGAAATAAAATCTTATATAGAAATTTCTTATAGAAACAAATTCTACATTCTGAAGTTCTACTTGTGATTTCTTTATTTCTTTTGTTATGTCTTTATTAATCATATTAATTGCGAAATATCTTAATATAAACCTAATATATAATTGACTTAATATCAACATTTAATGTGGTCTTTTCCTATTCTCCTTTATCATTTGTCTTTTCCTAGCAGCCAATGAATACTCGCAAATCATGTCAATAACTTTCTTTGGGTTTTTCCTTATATCATTCTCCCATATTCTCAATAAAGGAATACAATGCATACCACACCATTCATCCTTTAATCTATCAACAAACTTGTTATGTTTCTGCATAGGATTAAGTTCGTTCTCCTTAACCAATAATGGATTACTGTGAAAATAATCTCCGTCCACCTCGATTAAGAAATTAGGAATGAATAATTGTGCATCTTGGTCAATACTGTTAATACCTTCTTTCAACACATATTTGTATGGATAATTCTCTTCAGCGGTAACAGCAAAGTCAAAAAACCTCTTAATATCCTTTGCTTCAAACTGATACACGTATTTTAATCCCAATTTATCCAAGAAATCATGTGCAAAGTCATACTCCAATTTTGAAGTGCCGTATTCCTGCGTATGATTCCTCTTACGGAATGGATTGTGACTAACAGTTTTAACGGTATTTACTTTTCTTTTTATTTTCTTTCCACCTTTTACCGGTTGCTTCATTAAAAATGAATATATTTCAATATTATAATTACAATAATTTTAATTTTCACACATATTTATTATATATAATTTAAGAACGTTTTTAAAGATATGAATACAAAAGATAATAAAAATCTGATTGAGGAAATGAAACTTATTCTCAGAGATAAAACGCCTTCTCTGACCGTTGAAAGCCTCGTCTTCGGAGAAAATAACGACCCTATGGCAGATGTTGACCAACTGCCACCAAAGGCAGACCTCGGTAATAGTCAACCATCACCAACGGCTGATACAACACCATTCCAGTCAGCAGAAGATGAAAAGGTAGCACAGAACGTATCACCAATCGATGCTGAAATTAAACCTTTAATTGACCAAATAAGAGTATTGGCACTTAAAGGAGTTGCAAAACTTGCAAATAACCCGACTTCGGAAAGTTACCAACTGCTTAAGAAAATTTGGCAAACAGTAGATAAGGCGGCAGAAAGTGCAAACAAAGCAGAAAAACAGCCACAACAAACTGTATAATACCTTTTATAAATTTATTGTAAAATGACTAAGAAAAGTATAAGACTAACCGAAAGTCAGTTTCATAATATTATTGCTACATCTGTAAAAAGAGTATTAAAAGAAGTTAATATAGACAAATGGGCTGAACACAATGATGCTAAATATAAACAAGCAATTAATGTATTAAGCAAACATGTCTTAAATCAATTTGATGAAAAAGATATGCTTAATAATCCTGACATCATAGAAAATGAAGTCCATAACTGTTGGCAAGATATCTTAACAGATGACATACTTGATGCTGTATATGACAAATATGATATGGCATGTGTCACAGATAAAAATTGTTATGGTGGTGGTGGATATGAAGTCATAAGAAAACTTGAAATGGATGTAAGAGATAATGTTTTAAACATATTAAAAAGAATGCAGTAAATAACTACTGCATTTTTATTTTTTTCCACACATATTTTAGCAATCCACAATCCCAAATTTTATAAACGCCAATCTCATCACACATCTCAGTTTCAGTCATACTTAACGGCAAATTATATAATTTACTTAACCGTTGTTTTCTGAAATTAAATTTATGTATTCTCTGATATCCACTACTTTCTATATATCTGTATTCCGGTTTTAAAATGTCTTCTAACACAAAACCCATCTTTGTATATAAGTTATTATCTTTGTCGAGTGTCCAACGTCTATCAGCGAATGATTTTATATACGACGGATTATATTTCTTTACAAAGTAATTAAATAGTTTTCCACCGACACCACAACATAGTTTCGTTATATCAGTTGCGAACCTCGTTAATTCCCAATCACTTCCTTCTTTTTTTATTAAATTGAATGACATAACACCGATTAACTCACCATTATAGAAGGCACCTATATGTTTTGTTGATTTTGCATAACCTTGTATATGGTTTGTTTCATAAAATCCCTTTGCAACGTTTCTTTCAATTTCTTTAATCTCACATTTTCTTGCAAATATCTTCTGCTGATAATTGTCAAACCCTAATAAATGTCGTATTTTTCCAAATACAATGTTCTTATGGTCAATATATTCATCCTCAAATATCTGAATTAGTTTTATACCGTTTTTCAATGCAGTATTTAGTTTGTCTATATGGTAATCTTTCCCTTTACCGAACTTCTCAGAATGCCATACAACACCGTTATATTCAATTCCTACTTTTAACGATGGTATGTATATATCAATTTCTTTACCATTAAGTATATCACGGTCATTTCTTACAACTTCATCAGAACCAACAAGATTACATACAAATTGATACAGTTCTTCTTCATTCTTTGAAATTATCTTGCCACATTTAGGACAACCGCAACCTTTTAAATGACTTTCTACTGTTTGCCAGAACTCTCCATGTTCAGGACAAATTATGCAAACTTTATTTTTAGTACCATTACATTTCACTTTACTATAATCATACTTATTATCGTGTATTTCGTTGCTTCTTTTTATAAATTCATTGGTTTTTAACTTACTATCTTCAACAGCACATTTAGGACAGCCATGCCCATTAAGATGGTCACAAGTATATTGTTCAAACTCACCATGAACAGGACAAATTATTTTCACCTTATCATGCAAATCATTAAAATTTACATATTGATAATCATAAAATCCTTTGAATAATTCATTACCTCTTTCCTTGAACTTGTCTACTGTTATTTTTCTATTGGCATTTTTTCTTTCATTTCCACATTTAGGACAACCCCTACCGACAATATGTTTTGCCGGAGTTTGCCAAAATTCGCCGTGTTCTATACCATTTTTATCTTTTTTATGACAAATAATACAGACTTTATTATGCATTTTTGTGAACTCGACCTTTGAATAATCATATTCTTCATTTGGGTGTGAGTTCTTCATTCTTTCAACAACTTCTGCATTTGTCCGATAGCGTCCGGCACATTTAGGACATCCTTGTCCTTTAACATGCTGCATTGGTATTTGCCAAAAAGAACCATGTTTTCTGCATATTATTTCAACTGGCTTCATCATGCTTTCATATTTCACGTTCGAATAATCATATAGTTCACCATGTGTTTTTCTTGCCTCTAAAATAAAATTATCCTTACTGCCTCTAAAAGTATCTCCACGTTTTTTATTAGCACATAAAGGGCAATGTTCTCCCCTCACATGTGCAGCCGGTGTCTGCCAAAATTCACCATGTAAAGGACAAATTATACATACTTTTTTAGTACTATTAATATAATCAACTTTGTCATATATATAATATCCCTTATGCACCTTAATTGCCTTTAATTTAAACCTTTCAAATTTTTCCTCTTTTGTCATATAATTTTATATATTACTTACTTATATATATTAATTCCATTTGCAAAAATACTACAAAATATTGAAAAAAACAAGGAAAAAACATTTTTTAACATATTTATATTTGAAAATAATAAGAATAAAAGTTTAAAATTGATATAATATGGATTTACTTTTGAAAATGCCGGTTGAATACGAGCCACTTCGCAAAAATCGATTTTTGCTTAGATTCCCATCTGACTTAGGAATACAGGAATGGTGGGTGGCATCATGCTCACGTCCTACAATTACACAAAATGAAACCGAAATTCCTTTCTTGAATACTTCAAGCTGGGTAGTTGGACGTTACTTATGGGAACAAATTACATGTGAGTTACGTGACCCAATCGGTCCATCGGCATCACAAGCCATCATGGAATGGGTACGTCTTCATTCAGAATCAGTTACCGGACGTCAAGGTTATGCTGCTGCATACAAAAGAGACCTCATCTTAGAGATGTTGGACCCAACCGGAACTGCTGTAAGCCAATGGATTATAAAATCAGCAATGATTGTTTCTGCAAGTGGCGGTGAGTTAAGTTACGATGATGATTCACTTAGTACATGGACATTAACATTACGCCCCCAGTACTGTATCCTCAGTTTCTAATAAAATTTCTTTTAAAATAAAATATATAATTGGAGAGATTCTATTCTATCTCTCCTTTTATTTTTTGTATTAACTTTTCTACATCTGTTATTAAATTTGTTTCATTATATATTCCCTGATATTTTTTATTTATAAAAACATCAGATGGTAAATCTATAATATCAGTAAAATATATTAATTTTATATCATTGTCTTTGCATTTTTGATTCTTCTTAATGTCTCTTACTCTTACATTATTATGTATTTGTATTGCTTTTTTAATATCATTACGATTAAATCCCGGATAAAAATGCTGACCTCCTTGACACTCAATGGCAGTATTATATTCTGGAATATAAAAGTCAACGCTTTGTCTTTTTAAAAGACCATTTATATTTGTATCATAAAAATGTTCAATATTATTTTCTGTTAATAATCTATCAATTTTATTTTCCATATGACTCATGGAACATTTAGGACATCCCTGTCTCATTACGAGATGTGCATAAGGCAACTGCCAAAATTCGCCATGCTCATGGCAGATTATACAAACTTTAGTCTTTGCATCAATATATTTAACTTTACTATAATCATACTTGTCACCATGAACCTTACAAAACTCCTGTATTATTTCATCAGTAGTCTTATTCTTGCCAACACATTTTGGACATCCACAACCACGTAAATGAGAATTTGGTGTTATCCAGAATTCCCCATGAATCGGGCAAATAACACAAACTTTTTTATTTGATTTTTCATAAATAACCTTTGAATAATCAAACCAGTCTCCCCATATCTGTCTTGCCTTTTCTATAAACTGTTCATTATTAGATTTTTTTAATAATGATATCTTTTCAAATTTACACTTTGGACAACCCTCACCAGTCAAATGGTCTTTGGCAATCTGCCAGAATCCACCATGTTTAGGGCAGATTATATAAACTTTTTTATGGCTTCCTTTATATACAGACTTGCTATAATCATATTTGTCACCATGTACTTTTTTAACTAATTCTATCCATTCTTCTGTAGTTTTATACAAACCTCTGCATCTAGGGCAACCCTGCCGTGAATGAATGTGTTTAGACGGAGATTGCTCAAACCATCCATGCTCATGGCAATAAATTTTCATCTTAGTATGCATATTAACATAACTATCTTCTAAATAATCGTACTTATCACCGTGTATCTCACGTGCTTTATTAATAACGTCTTCAAATTTTAACATAATCTCAAAGTATTATTTATATATAAATATTTTAAAACTACAAAAAGTACTTTTTCTAATTGCAAATATACTATATAATTTCTTAAAAACAAAATATTTTTAGTTAAAATTACAAAAAAAAAGAACTCTTACTTTTTTGTAAGAGTTCAATTAAAAGTATTTTAAAATTATTTTTTTTTAAATATCATCCCAATTAGTACCCTGACTGGTGATAACGAAGTTAATATCAATATATTCAAGGTTAGGCTGTGGTTTAATATAAATCTTAGCAGGTAACTCAAGTCTGTCACGTGCCTCCTGACTGTCATCAATTTCAAGTCTCCAATCGGTAATACCACGATTTGCCATGATATTGTCAAGGATTGGCGTGATTGCACTTTCAAATGACTGCTTCGTTGTGTTGTCGTTCGGGTCGAAAATAAGACCAATACAAGCGATAGAGCAAAGTTTTCTAATACGGATAAGCAATCTTCTCTTAGAAATCCTATTCATCTGACTCTCACGAACCTGCATGTTCTTATCACCCCAAATCTTCATACCTTCTTTTGCAAAAGTATTGATGAAGTTCAAACGTCCAGCATAAAGTGTATCTTGTTCACCGAGTTTCAAAGACTTCTTAGGCTTAACACCCTTGTCCTCAATCTCACCACGATACCAGCCTGCTGCGGCAAACCAAGGATACTTAGTGTTGTCAGTATAAGCAAAGTTACGTACTACGTCACGTGTTGGTGGCAGATAGATGTACTTGTTGCTATCCTCGTCAAAGTACTTACACCAAGGATAGTATGAGCAAGTATAGTTACTGTCGATATTTGAATCATCGAGGTTATTAACGGCATCAGATGGTGTAAACATATCACCTTCGGCATCACTTGCACCATATGGTTTATCAGGTGTCGTAACGACATATACTGAGTCTGCACGTTCCTCTTCAATCATTGTTATAACCTCACCTACAAGTGCTGGTTGATTAACATAGTCAATACCCGGTGTTGCAAACACGTTAATGTCAATTGTCTTAGGATTAGCAAACTGTCTGTAAGCAGAAAGATAAGCATAGAAGTCTGAGTTCAGAATCTTTTCACCTTCGCCGAAACCGTAGTTTTCAGGATTCTTAATTACAGAAAGCATCGTACCGACACCACTCTGCCTATCAATCTTTCCATTATACTTAGTGTATTTGAAGTCATCTGAATTACTTCTTGAAGTACGGTAATAATCCCATCCGTCGAAACCGCCGCAGAAAGCAAGAGTGAACTTACGGTATCTCTTATCCTCATAGATTGTACCCATCATGGTTTCCAAATCACCGATTCTTGGTTCAATACCAAACATTGTCTGATTCTCAGCACCAACAGTTACGAAATCATAACCACCGATACCATCAATTGATACATTCTGTGTAAGGTTATATTTTGTCTTATAAGCAGTTTCAAGAATACGTGCATCAAGGTGGAAACATGGAGTAAGTCCATCAGGTTCCTCATCATACGCCTCGACACCCTTATACTTCAAAATATCTTCATCGATACCGGTAATATTAGAAAGACCAAAATATTGCTTATTGATTCTGATGTCTGCATCTACGTTAGTATTATATTGTAAGAATGGTTTAAGTGGTTTTGTTTCTGCATTCTGTATAGCAATACCACTCTTATAATTTCTCACTGGATAACCCATGAAACCGGCAGGAATTGACTGTTTTGTCTTGTCATTTTCATTTACCTCAACAGTAATATAGTTAGACATATTTTCATATTCCTCATCGAATGAACCGATTCTTAATGAAATGTAATTCTTGTCACCAGGGATAAGATTAACACCCTTATATCTTTCATATACAACAGGTGCGTTATCAGTATCATAGAAATCACGTACAATCACATCGAACGTACCATATTCAGAGTCAATATTCTCAATAGAAACCTTAACTTCTGTGTTTGCAGTATTACCATCAGAAATAGTATGGAATCTGAAAAGTCTATTAAGTTCAACATTTTCACCATCACCCTTCATTTCTGACAATATCCAAGGAGTAGACGCATATCTGAACTGTTCCTTATAGTTGTTCATATCAAGAGTAACCGGTTTAACATCACCATCCTCAAGGACAAAGAACGACTCATAAGACCTAACCTTAACTGCATTGTCAAAAATATGGCTTGTCGGGTCAACATCTCTTGCAGTGGTAAGTATTTCAGGTTTCCATTCGTCACCGACATTTGCTTCAGTACTATTATATTCACCATAGTAGTATTTACGTGTACCCTCTGATGTAGTAAATGGAATTACAGTATATATATGACCTACAGTACCGGCCATTTCAACCCAATTTTTACCTTTATCAGTAGATACGTGGACATTGAGTGCTACATCATTACCATTCTTTGAAAGTGATGAACTGTAAAGGAAACGTTTGCCAACGTCTTTTCTTGTAAGCAAGTCTTCTTCATAAGTAAGAATATCATCCACTTCTTCATACTTAGGTACAATGTAAGTAAGTTTATATTCGGTAGGTGTACCATTAATGGAGTCAATTTCACCTCTCTCAATTAACTGCTCCAATGCAACGTCATAAAGTTCTTCAACATAAACCTCAGATTCGCCAATTTCAGGATTTGTACCAAGAACATTAGTTATATAGTTCTTTTCACCCGGATTAAGTGATACAGAGTATTTTTTTGTAGCACCGGTATTAGTGGTTACAACAATCGTAAAACGTCCGTAGTTATTAACATTAACTTTAAAGTCACCATCTACAGTCGTTGCACTTGGACTACATTCATTACCGAACTCAAGTGTTTTGCTTTCGGCAAGTGAAACTGCTGATGCATAGTACACAATTCCGTCATACTCATAAACGTCATTACAAATTCCGTTTTTCTTATCTTCCTCGGTTGGATGGCGTAAGAAAGCAGCCTTCTTGTGTTCACCTCTTGAACGAAGTACAAACACAACCATGTTATTATAAGTTCCATTTTCTTTCTTAGCAGTTACAATCCAAGCAGGACCGGCATTAACACCAGAAAGACCAAGAACACGGCATACTTCAAGTTGATTTGACTGTTTGAGATACGACTGTGCAATATAAGGTAATTCATACTTAGGATATTGGCTTCCTCTGTATTTCTCAGTATTTGTTCCACCGAAATACTGTTGGTACTGTCTCCAATTTTCAATTGTTATTGGCTGAAATGCAGGACCTTTTACAGTTTCACCGACAAGACCCAAAGTAGTAATACCAAGAGACTTTGATGCGTAAGTCAAGTCGGTTTCCTTTGTGTATATACCAGGACTTACGTGAGTCTGTCTTGCGTTATTATTATTCGTATTTGCCATTTATTCTATTTTGTTTAACAAATTATTTTATAATAAATATCATTTCAAAACCTAAAAGTACTCGTAACTGATATTTATTAGTCATTTTTTCCAAAGAGAAACATTATATTTTCTATGTCTGAGGTTGATACAGTTACATTATCGTTTGAAACGATATCATTTATAGGTATATCCGGTAAGTCTATCTCTATCTCTTGTGACAATATTCCGCTTAAAATAACGTTCTGTTCATCTGAGATATTTTCAAAATCAACATTATTGCCACATACAATACCGAACCTTTCCATAACATAGTCAATTGCTTCGTCCAACTCTTTCTTTGATTTAACTATATTGTATGCAGTCTTTATAGGATATTCCAAATTCTGAGACATGAGTTTATCCAATGAACGGTTCGCTTCAATGAACTTGTAAATCTGAGAAGTTTTCTTCATTTTACTTTTTCTTTTCTTTTATATATTTTCTTATCTTTTTGGACCTAGGTCCCAGAAACTAATTTTTTATTTTTTAATTAAATAAAAAATTTCTGGTAGTAGACATATCGTAGACAAGGTCCTAGGACTGTCATAACTTCAAAAATAAAGATAGAATAACGAATTAATATTAATCAATATTTATTTCCTCATGTTTAACGGCTTCATCACTCACCTTTTCGGGAGTGACTTCAGAGTTATAGACATAATTCGGATTATATCCATTGAAAACAATGGTTGCCTTATCAGATATGTCGTATTTATTTATCTTTATCTTAACATTATCACCGTTCTTCAACTTAAATCCCTTTTCAATGTAGTATATAGTATCATTAACGAAAACTCTTATACTTCTTACGTTGGTCTTTGACATAGTTTCAACGACTAAATCGCTATCAATATCAAATTCAACCTTTTCATAATATTCACTGAAATTAACTGTAAGGTCAACTGAACGGTATTCTAATGGGTTATTTCCTTCATATTCATCAATATCAACTGTTGGAGTAGGTCTTTTTGCATCGCCTTCCATAAACATCATTATATGTTTTGGTTTCTTCTCGACCTTGAAATCCTCTTTATTGATGATATATGCCATCACTTTAATTCCTATTGATTGAAGGAAGAATCTACGTTCATCTATACTATAAGATGTTTCATCATTTATTTCCTCTACAATCATAGGTATAAAATGGCCATTAGGTCTTATATAGCATTGTCTTGCCTTGAACAGTTCATTAATACGGTTGTTGAAGTCATTGATGTTTTCATAGGTTGAAGTCATGAAATTGATACGATAACTCAAATCGACTGCATAAGGCTGTTTCATCGAATATATCTCATAACTTTCCGTTCCGTTATCATCAAGCACATCCTTTATAAGCATTGTATAGTATCTGTCTCCCGGTATGTTCCACAGTTCACCTTGGTTAGAACCGGGTTTTGGGTTACTATCTCTGTTGACTGTAACAAAATTGAGTAATAGATTACCATCCTCATCCGTATGTTCCCAATTCTGAGAATATTCACTGAATCTCTGATTGCTGTAAAGAGTAAAGACCGGATAAATAGTATTGTTGAATTTTGCAACTTCTTCCTTCACAAATTCTTCAAAAGAAGAATCTATGTCATCATAATTCAATGGTTTTGGTAATTCAGTTTCTTTATAAAGAATCTCCCTTGGAAAATTCCTACGCCTTTCATTACCAAATGACTTATCTTTAAATCTTATTGGTACTATATTCTTTTTCGGTTGTCCTTTACGCATTATTACTCTCCTTTAAATTCATTTTCCGGTACAGGAGCACATGTAATTTCTCTCCATGCAATCTTATATGCCCCGACATGATATCTGTTAGCTGTATTTACCTTTCCATCATTTACGACAGAGAAATAAACCATTCTATTAGTATCAATTTGAAGCCCAATATAATCGCCTCGTCTTATGTCACATTTGTATTTTTCAAGGATTTTAGGCATTACGTGCAATATAAGATTACCATTAACCACATAAACACCCGTATTCGTCTTTGAATCATAAGTCTTTATATCAGCATCCTTAAGTTCATACATACAAGGTATTTCCTTTGGTGCTTTAAATCTTATTTGTCCGTCCTTTGCTTCTTTATAAACAGCATTAATATTAGTTTTCTGTCTATCAACTTCATACACGACCACAGTTTGATTTAAATCTTCCTCAAGATATTCCATGAGCAAGTCTGTTTCGTACTCAAAGTCTTCCTCTGAATAGAATTTATCGTTTCTTGTAATCGGTGTACGTAAATTATTCGGCATATTCCAGTAAAATATATCTATAAATAGTTTGTGGTTTAAAACAAATGTAGTATATTTGCATATAAGAGGTATAAACTAATAATGAAAGAAAGCCCGATAAGTAAAGCATATAGAATACTTGAAGAATATTGCGGAACAAACAATCAGATTCTTTACTACAAAAGAATGAATGAACTGCACAAACTCATCTTGACTGAAGATGGGTTTGAAACTGAATACATAATCAAGAACAAGGATTATATATCAGATAACGTCAATAAGATAGTTAAAATATCAAAACAACTTGGTGAAAAACTTCAAGAGAAATACGAGATTGATTTTACTCCGGAAAAATTAAGAATAACTACAATAATCGGTGAAATGAAAAACTCCTATCATTGCTATGCACAATATAGAAATTCTATACCACCGACATTAATGTTTTTGAGTAAGAAACAAATACTTACACCGATACACGTTGTTAATTATAAATCAATTGATATAGATTTCACGCCATATAACAATAAATTATCTGAGTATGGAATGAAGTTAAAACAGCATCAAGAGGATGGTATTAAATTTCTTGTTGGCAATAAAAAGTGTGTCTTAGCAGACCAAATGGGATTAGGAAAAACGATTCAAGCAATCGTAAGTTCATTGGAAAGCGGTTGCAAGAAAATCCTTGTTATCACGACGGCCTCTTTGAAATCAACTTGGAAACGTGAGGTTTCTTTATTTGAAAAATCTGAAGATATTGTTGTAATTAAAGGTTCAAAATGGGATGGCTCAACTGGTAAATTCACAATAATCAACTATGATATTGTTCAGAATTACTATGAGATACCGTATGAAAATGAATATAAAATTGAGGAAATACAAGGAAAGAACGGTGAAGTTGAGAAACTTAAAGTACCTGTCATGATTAAAGATAAAAAGACAGGTAAAATGGTAAATAAACAAGTAAAGTCAAATAAGAAAAATGATATTAAAAAAGCTTTACTCAATAGTCCGCTGTTTACTTCTAACTTCGACTGTGTAATTATTGACGAAGCACAGAAACTTTCAAACAACACTTCCAACCGTTATAAAGTTATTTATGATTTCTTAAGAAAATCAGATATAAAATATGTTTTTCTTTTAACCGGAACGCCACTAACCAATACACCAATGAATTTATATTACATTCTTAGGCTTATTGATGCCGATGTAACAAAAGACTATGAATACTATATAAACACATACTGTGATGGTAAGAAGTTATATAAACCCGGAGAATGGAAGAAATGGCTTGCAAAATATGAATATACGCATGGAACAAGTTGGTATTCTATGGGTGATGAAGAACGTAAAGAGGCTGTAAAATATATTGATGAAAATGCTGACAGTGTTATAATACCACAAGGTTCTACGAATCTCAATGAATTAAGGGAAAAAATAAAACATGTATATATAAGAAGACTTTCATCTGATATTCCGGGCATGGTTAATAAAAGTCTTGATACAAGGTATTACGACCTTGATGAAAGACAGAAAGAAGAATATGACAGATTATGGGATGAATATGTTGAAGCACAAGAGGAAAATGGTGATAATACAAATGGGGAATACAGACAATTGGTTGAAGGAACGTTGGTAAGACAGTTCCTTGCAAGGGAAATGGTTCATAATACAATTGAACTTGCAAATGATTACATTGAGGATGGTGAAAAAGTCATCATTGCATGTAACTTTACAAGTGAAATTAATGCCTTTAAAGAATATTACGGTAAGCAGGCTGTTGTATATGACGGTAAAATGACACCTAAACAAAAGGATAAATCAGAAAAGGAATTTATGGAAAATCCTAAGATAAAGGTGTTTATCGGACAAATTGAATCAGCCGGTGTAGGCTTAACTCTTACTGCATCACATATAATGATATTCAACAGTTACAGTTGGCTTGAAACATCAAACAGACAGATGCAAGACCGTATATATCGTATAACACAGAAAGAGGATGCATTGTGTATATATCAATTGTTTACAGATTCGATTTCGCAAGACATGTTTGAAAAAGTATTACGTAAAGGTCTTGTAATGGATGAAACAATAAAGGCTGAAAAAGATAAATAATATGAGATATGCAGCATTAGATTTTGAAACACTTGAACATTGGCGTTGTTCAGTTTGTTCAGCCTCATGTGTAATATTTGAAGACGGTAAGATTGTGGATGAATTTTACAGTCTTGTATGTCCACCGACGAAATTAGAGGAATATCACTGTGTTAAGATACATGGAATACATTATAATGACGTAAAGGATGCACCTACATTTCCGGAAGTGTGGGGAAAAATAGATAAAATGATAGGTGATAGTCCTATTGTTGCACATAATGCTGGCTTTGAGAAGAGTTGTTTAATTGCTTGTAATGAAGAATTTGGTACAAAATGTGACTATGAATTTATCGACACATTAAAATTAAGTAGAAATTATTTTAAAAAATTATACAATCACAAATTGGATACGGTATGTCGATATTTAAAAATAAGGCTAAAACACCATCATAATGCATTAGACGATGCAAGAGCATGTGGTGAAATATATTCTAAAATAAGAGAAAAATACTTACTTACTGATTAATATGATTTCAGATTTAGATTTCATGGATACCTCAAACTTAAAAGTGGTATTCATATTATATATAGGTCGTGACAGTGATGGATTTAATATATATCATTTTCTTTTGTCGGAAAACACCGAAGACACATTTGCTGACGGATGGTCTGAAAAACCAAGTTGTAATGAAAAACTTGAAACTTTGATGATTGCTGACAACATGTATGATTATATTAAAGAGGTTAAAACATATATCAAACTTGACCTTGCACAAAATAATTGCTGTTATAGTATGCAAGACTGTAGAGACCAAATTATAGCATTGGCATATGAAAACTTGGATGATGCTGAGGAATATCCGGAACCATGCCGAATTGTAATACACTTTGGTGATAAGATTGACGATGTTGAATCAATGTTTGCAAAACGTGATATCAGAATGAGGTTCGTATAATTAGTTTACATACCTGTATCGAGAATTATGATATTCGTTTTACCATTTCTGTGAACCAACCCCCAATTTGCAATATTTTCAAGTTCCCAATAAGATACAAAACCTTGGTTTAGCATTTTACATAATGTATTTAACCATCTGTTGTGTTTCAAATTATTCATATATAATGATATGTCACCCTCTCCGTAATCTTCAAGGAACATCATCAGATTAAGTCCGTTTCCTTTATTGCTCGGATACTTTTTATATGTCTCCAAATCATTTTTCATATCCTTCATATCTTGCTGACTTTCATAACTGCCGAAATCGATACCTAATAATTTCTGAAAGTCTGCATAACTTGCCGGAAGTACACGTTCCGTAATAATCCACATTGGTCTGATATTCTTTTTATCATATGCAAAGATAGTTGGAACTATTTCTTTCAATTCATCTGACATATTACGATAAGCAAATACCTCACCTTCGTTTTGGTCATGACTTTTCTTTGAAACTTTTATTACAAGATTATCATCAATTGCATATACATTACGACCAATACCTTCACCTATTTTAGATAATCCGCACCTCTGACAATAGGCATCAAGTTCTATGCCATTCTTCCAATCCATTGTTTTAAGTGTTTCATATGAAAACACATTTTTATTATCCAACAATGGGTCATTCAAAATATCATCGTATTGACTTTCTGTTAATCTAATAATTTTCATAAGTAATTGTATTTTCTATTAATGTACATAAATTCCAAGCGGAACACCCTTTTGCAAACGTCTTAAATCATCTGCCATATCTGCATTTTTCTTCATTATTTCATAAGGTGACATACGTAACAGACGTTCTTTCAAGTCATTCATGGCATTATCCCTCTCACGATTACCAAGAGTCATCAATTGACCATAATCCATTTGTAACGGACTGCTAATCATATTTATAGAGCCACTGAATTTTCCGCGTATCAATGCTAATGTCTCAGCAGCCAAGCCAATTAATAATTGACGAACAATATTCTTTGATGGTGTGTTTAACAATTCATAGTCAATTTCATCCATTGGTACTTGGTCCGGTGAAAGTATCACAAACGGATTATCCTTCCTACATTCATCTGCATTGCTTGGATTAGCATCATAGTATGTATACCACACATAACAGTCTTTTAATGAATACATACCGGGCATACCACCAGCACCGAATGTGAGTTTACTTCCGGGTGTTGATAATAAATGGATAAGATGTGAACCATCAGGACCTGCGGTTACTTTATAAACAAGGTCGCTACGTATCATCTGGTTCTTGAATGATAAATCTGCTGCCATAGTAGCAACATCAGCCATTGGTAATGCCCACATACCAACACCCATACCATAACCACTACCTATACCGCCGAAAATGCTTGCAGCACCAAGACCCATCTGACCTTGAACTCCGCCGCCAAAAGCGGTACTAAATCCACCATAGTTAGCCCATAAAGCAGTGTGCGTGGTTGGCGGGGTAATCCAAAGTACCTTATTTATTTCCCTACCGGCAGGAACTAAATACACTTGTCTTCCTTCTTCTATTTTGAAGAAATCCTTTTTAAGTTCCCATTTACCATGTTGCTGAAGTCCAACTTGTTTTGAAAACCAATCACCGAAATCCTTCATCATATCAAGAGAACGTGCTGTTAAAGCGTATGCTATGTCTTGATTAGTAATTTGGTTATTAAAATTTTTTCCATATAACTGTGCCCAGTTTGACTCTATAATGAAATTCTGTACTTTTTCCGTATAATCGCCAACGGCCTGCTCAAGTAAATCACACAACATGTCATCGGTAAGTTCAACTGAACGCACATTAACGCCCAAACGTGTCCTTACTTGTCTGAAAAGTTTTTCTTTTTCCTTGCTTAACGCCATATTTTCATACTATCTTTATTTTAATAAATATTTATCTAAAATAGAATTAACTTGATATGGCACAATATTTCTTTTTAACGAAAAACTCGACACTTCCAAACCTTAGAATGGAGGTAATAAACGACGGAAGAAACGACTTTCGCAAGGCTTATCTTGCACTTCAAGCAGCAACAGTTACATTTACCATGACCAATATGGAAACTGGCGTTAAGAAAATTGCCAATGCAAAAGCATATGTGGTGGAAAAAGAAGATACCGGTTGTGAGGAAGCCTATGTAATTGAATATCGTTGGAACAAACGTGATACAGATACTCCCGGTAACTATATAGGACAATTTAAGATTAAGTTCGATGATAATATTTCAATTGATGGAATGACTTTTCCAAAAGGCGAATTAATTGCACCAATTGCCGAAGATTTGATTATTACAATAAGTGACAGTGGGATAAAGAAATAAACTATTTCCTCTGTATAACAATTCTCTTTGGCACTACTTTACCATTAATCTTAAGATTTCGATAACTTCCGATTAATCTATATAAATTAAGGTCAATACTTGTAATCACAGACGGAGGAACACCAATCATACCATCATAATCTGATGGTATATCTTTTACATAATCGACATTTATAGCATTAAAATTATCGTACTTTTGGTAATTCTTTATATTTCCATTTTGTCTGAAATTACCTTTATTTGGTTTTTCCATGTTTGTAAACCATGTACTTTGAACTTGTTTCTTCTTGCCACCATCTCTTTGGTCTGTAAATTTCATATCAGAATTATAACCAATAGATACATCACCATTCTTAATCATATCAAATACTTTTCCATCATAACCGGATTTAGTCGGACCGATTACGATAAATTTCTTATTCAATTGTTTAAGACTTTGTAAGAATTTTGAAAACATTCCATTTCCGAAAGGTGGATTGGTTACAACGATATCAACATAACCCATTATCTGTTTAACTTCATCCGACAAGAAATCACCATTTCCTTTAAGTTTAACATCCTTTATACCATTATTGGTTAATATAGTCATCTTCGCCGGCATTTCATCATTATTAGACCAAAACGTAGATACCACCATAGGGATGTTAAGTTTATACATATTATTACTGAAATAATTCCAAAATTTGCTAATATAAGGTTTATCACAGCATAACATGACAATTTTATTATAGAAATATTTTCTATAATGTGATAATTCATTTACAATATCTGAATATTGGGTGTAATAATTATCATGCTCCAAAAGTACTTCAGATAGAGCCTCTTTAATTAAATTCCTTAATTTACTTTCAGTTATAATACACATAAATAATTTAATTCTTAATATCTATTGTACTGCTTCATTATATTCCATTTGTATTAATTTTGCATATAATTCCGGATTAATTTTCTTTATGTAATCCATTGCATAACTAAATGCAGATGAATCTCTCAAAGGTCTTGAAACAGAATATACTCTTTCTTCCATTTCTTCGAAATCAATGCTTTCCTTTATCACTTTCTTAACTGTATTTCTGATTAATTTATGAAAATCACTTTCAGTTAATTTTATAACTTTCTTATTCATATACATTGTATTTTTATTTAATATAAATATTACATAAATTTAACATTTAATTGCTTTGTAATATGGAATATTTACAGTATCTTTGCTGTAGAAATATCCATGATGCCCATGTAGGTGTGGCTTAACTGGATTAAATAAGAATTAATTAAAAATAAACATGTCAAAAGTTACAAAAGAACAGATTGATGCATTCTTATCTGGTTCTGACCCAATGGAAAGAATTATTAAGATAGAATGTGAATACGATGATGATAAAGTAAGTATTATCTATCGTGACGAACAAGGGAAAAAACGTATCAGGAGAGACAATTTCTTCCCTTTTATATGGTGTAAAGAAACAACCGCACAAAACCTATTCAATGGTGATAGAAAACAAATAAGGCTTAACTTGTCTGAATATGGAATAGGTGTAAAATCATTGAGGACTACACGTGATGATGGTTCAGAACCGGAACGTATGAAGAATGGTTATAAACTTATGTTCTATGCAAAAGTTCCTATGACCTATTCTAAATTTATGGATTTTTTCAATAAGGCCGGAAGACCTATATATCCTAAACAACGTGATAAAAATTACGGATTAAAGGAATATATTGCTGTTTCTCCCGTTGAACAGTATATGATACAAACCGGACGTAGAATGTTTAAAGGATATGATGATTATGATGACCTTCTACGAATGGAATGGGACTTGGAGACAGAAGGACTTGACCCACAAATTCATGCCATCAGTCAGATTGGTATAAGAACGAATAAAGGATTTGAAAAAATCATCACAGTTACCGGTACAGGTAAGGAAAAACGTAAGAATGAATTGGCCGCAATCTGCGAATTTTTTGAAATCATTAAGGAATTACAGCCGGATATCATAACCGGACATAATACAGAAAATTTTGACTGGAACTTTGTTGATGTTCGTCTTAGTCTTGCCGATGTTAAGATGGGTGACTTCACTCTTAAATACTTCAGAAAAGGTGTATATAAGAAAAAGAAACAACAAGTCCTTAAACTTGGCGGTGAAATGGAATATTACTTCCCAACTGTAATGTGGGGAACAAACCTTACTGATTCATTGTTTGCTGTAAGACGTGCTCAAGCACTCGATTCAAATATGAAATCAGCAACATTGAAGTATGTAACCAAATATTCAAATATTGCCAAGAAGAATCGTGTTTATGTTCCGGGTAAAATAATTAACACCACATGGGAAGATTTAAATCCGGACTATGCATTTAATGATGAAAATGGACATTGGTTCAAAGTCGATGAAAAATTACTTGCAAAAACAACTTCTGATGGCCAATTAAGATATAATAGGTATGAGGAAAACGGTAAACAAATGCTCATTGACAATGAAAATGATGAAAAATTTGAATTTGTCACCGGTAGATATGTAGTACAGCGTTATCTTCTCGATGACTTATGGGAAACTGATAAAATTGAATTACGATACAATCAGTCTAACTATCTTGTAGGTAAGATGCTTCCGGTATCTTATGAGAAGATGTGTACAATGGGTACTGCTGCTATTTGGAAATATATTATGCTTGCATGGAGTTATGAAAATAACTTGGCAATACCTGAATTAATACAACAAAAAGCATTTACCGGTGGCTTATCTCGTTTACTTAAAGTTGGTTATGTTGATAGAATTGTAAAACTCGATTACAATTCACTTTATCCGTCAATTATTTTGACATTTGGAATCCGGTCTAATATTGACCTTATGGATGTAATGTCGGCTATTCTTAATTATATTCTTACACAGCGTGAATATTATAAAGAACTTAAAGCTAAATATGGTGATGAGGCTGACGAAATAGCCAAAAGAATAAAGGAAGAGGCTGATAAACTTACAGAAGCAATACTTAACGACCTAAAAGATAAGCAGCAAACAGCCAAAATGCTTAAGATGCGTAACGATAAGATGCAATTACCTTTGAAGGTTGTGGGGAACGGCTTTTTTGGGTCTTATGGTTCGGGTGGCATATTTCCTTGGTCTGACCTTGAATGTGCAGAGGAAACAACTTGTACTGGTCGACAAATGCTTCGTCTTATGATTTCTCATTTTACAAATATTGGTTATACTCCGATTGTGGGAGATTCATTTACTGGTGATACGCCATTGTTTATAAAATATGATGATTCTAATTTGATTGATATTAAGCCTATTTTTGAACTTATTTCAGAAAAAGATATACAAATTGATGGGTTTGGTCGTGAATATGACTATTCACATAAAAATTTCAAGGTTTTATGCCGTAGTGGTTGGTGCGAACCATCTTATATCTATCGTCATAGGACGATAAAAGATATATACTGTATATCTGATATAAATATGGCTGTTGATGTCACCGAAGACCACTCATTATTTGATTGTCATAAGAATGAAATTACTCCAAAAGAGATAAATTCAAACACAAAACTCGAATATTATTCCGGAAATATATATAGTGAGTTTAATACATTAACAAAGGAAGATAGAATAAATGATACATGGCTTTGGTTATTAAATGCAACAATAGATATTAAAAAACAGTTCATAGATAGTATTCAAGTAGATAAATATAAAAGAAATAAAACTGATTTTGCTAAAATACTATATATTCAGGAATGCATTAATAAAAATTAACTAAAAATATTAGTTTATTTATCATTTTTATAGTATTTTTGCTGTAAAAATTGATTATAAGTTATATGTTATATTATATTTATTACATATAATAAAATATTATGAATACAAAGTGTAGTAAAGAAAGGTTTATAGATAAATCAAAAGACAAATATGGAAAAGACTCTTTTGACTATTCATTAGTAAATTATATTAATGGTTATACTGATATCGATTTAATATGCAAAAAACATGGAAAAATAACAATTACGCCAAATAAACATTTTGGTATAGTTGGTGGATGTCCATATTGCTCAAAAGAGCAAAGAAAGAAAAAAACAAAAATGACTAATGAAAACTATAAAGAATTAGTAATAAAGAAACACGGTATAAAATATGACCTCTCAAAAGTTAAATATAATGGGATGAGAGAATGTGTTACCGCTACTTGTCATATACATGGAGATTTTGACATAATTGCTTATGATTTTGCACATCTTAGAGGTTGTCCTAAATGCGGTGCTAAAGAACGTTTTAAATCTGAAAATAATAATGTAGATATTCAAGAAAAAAAAGAAGAAAAACTAACTACTGAAAGTTTCATTAAAAAAAGTAATGAAATTTTTAATGGATATTACATCTACGATAAAACCGACTTAAATAATAAAGATGAAAAGAGACGAGTCTGTATAATATGTCCGGTTCATGGTGAATTTTGGCAAAATCCATATAGTCATTTAAAAGGTCATGGGTGCAGTAAATGTGGGCATGAAAAAGGTGCAAATGCACAACAAATGACAACAGAACAATATATTGAAAAAGCCAATAAAATACATAATTTCAAATATATCTATACTGAAACTGAGTATAATGGCTGTTATGAAGATGTTACTGTAATATGCCCAATTCACGGTAAATTTACACAAAAAGCCTATGTGCATTTACAAGGTCATGGATGTCCAAAATGTGCAAATAAAATAATATCTGACCAAATCATTTCAAGTACTGAAGAATTTATAGAAAAAGCAAAACATGTACACTATTATGAAAATAATGATTATAGTAAAGTTATTTATAAAGGTGCTAAAATACCAGTAACAATTATATGTGAAAATGGGCATGAATATTCACAAATGCCAAATAAACATCTATCCGGTCATGGGTGTCCTTATTGCACACATAATGTATCAAATCCAGAAAAAGAACTTACTGAATATATAGAGTCTTTAGGTTTTAACGTTGAAAATAATAACAGAAAAATATTGACTGATGCAAAAGAAATAGATTTAATTGTTCCATCTAAAAACATTGCAATTGAATATGATGGTTTACATTGGCATTCAGAAAATATGAAACCCAATAAAAGATTTCATTTAGATAAGACCATTGAATGTAATAAAAAAGGCTTAAGATTAATTCATATATTTGAAGACGAATGGGTTTATAAGTGTGATATTGTAAAGTCAAGATTGAATGTTATTCTGGGTGGTAATGTTGAACGTATATATGCAAGAAAATGTATTGTAAAAGACATTGATAGTAAGACATGTAAAGACTTTTTAGATAAAAATCATATACAAGGTGGCATAAATTCATCAATCCGTTATGGTTTATATTATAATAATGAATTGGTATCCGTAATGTCATTCTGTAAACCACGTAAGAATCTAGGACAAAATCCAAGTAATGATAATTATGAGTTATTAAGATTTTGTAATAAACTTAATACAACAGTTGTTGGTGGTGCAAGTAAACTATTCAATCATTTTGTTAAAACAAACAATCCTAAAAGCGTTATCTCATATGCAGACATAAGATGGAATACTGGTAACGTATATGAAAATATTGGCTTTGAATTTTCACATTTCTCTGAACCGAATTATTTTTATATAATAGGACAAAAAAGATATAATAGGTTTTCATTTAGAAAAGATATACTTGTTAAACAAGGATTTGACCATAATAAAAGCGAACATGAAATAATGTTGGAAAGAGGTATATATAGAATTTATGATTGTGGAACTGCTGTCTATAAGTGGTTTAAGAAAGATTAACACTCAAAATTTGTATTTTTAAGAAATAAGCAGTATTTTTGTATAAAATATAAACAATATGTTAAACAGTAAAAAAATTAAAGGAAAGGATGAAGTCGGTGTTGTATATGACATCTCTTTGGACGGTACGGTTGTAAACGCCCTTGGAATGAATGTTATATCCAATACCGATGGTTTCAACTTTCAAATGCCTAAAGAAGAAGATTTCCGTTACACAAAGGAACATCCGTATATAGGACAAGGTAAAGGCCGAAACACCAAAAAAGGTAAAGAATATACACGTGTCGAAGCAGATGTTGCGGAATTTGAAGACACTTATATGTATGAAGCATATAACGGTGGTATATTAAAGAACGGGCTTGGTGTTGACGAGTATTGCCAAGCGTGCATACAGTTTTCACGTAAGAACTATGCTGACTTGATGCCAGATGGTAAAATCAAACTCGTTGGTAATTCAATTAAATCCAAGAAAATGCCAATTTACATTGAGAAATTCTTGGATAAGGGTATTCGTTTGTTACTTGAAGGAAAAGGTAAGGAATTTCTTGAAGCATACTATGACTATGTAGAAAAAATATACAACCTTCAGATACCTCTTAAAGACATTGCAACAGTTGGTAAAATCAAGACATCAATTGCTAATTACAAGGAGAACTGCAAGCAACTTACAGCCGGCGGTACAAAGAAAGCACGCCAAGCATGGTATGAACTTGCAATCAAGCATAACCTAAACGTGAACATGGGTGACAGTATTTACTACATTAACACCGGTTCAAAGAAAGGTGACTCTGATGTGAAGCGTGTAACTGATTATTTCGCTGAAATAGACGGCCAAGAAACCAATATTACAAAGGAGTTGGAAAGATTGTACACTAAAGCAAAAAAAGACCGTCCAGACGAAATGAAACAGCCCAATGGAAAGTGGATTAGTAAGTTTGATTTCGGTAAAACACAATATGGACATTCATTCAAAGAAGAAGATAGGCTGATATTCAATTGCATTCTTCTTTCAAATGAAATTGTTGAGGATGAGGATGACCATTTCTGTGATGATAATTTTGAATACAATGTTGATAAATACGTTGAAATGTTCAATAAGAAAATCAAACCGTTGTTGGTATGTTTCTCACATGACATTCGTACAAAGATAAATGAAAAGGGTAAGGAAGTGTCTAATATTCTTATTAGCAATCCGGATGACAGAAAACAATTTACGGATGATGAATGTCAACTTGTATCCGGCCAACCTTATAATCCAACAGACCAAGATACATATGAACAACTTATGACAATGGAAGACAAGGAAATTAAATTCTGGACAACTGTTGATAAGATTCCACCATATGCCAAGGAAATAGGAATGGATTGGGAAAAAATAAAGGTTGATTACTTTGAAAGACAGAAACAATTGGAAAAAGAGGAAATACAACTTGAATTGACAATGTATAACAATGCGATTAACCAACTTACTGAAAGTGAGGTTGATGAGTTTATTGAGGATGGGGTTATTCCGGATAGAATACTTGCAATTGTCGATGAAGATACTGATTCCAATAATTTCGTGTCAAAGAAATATAATGTCGTAATCGGAAACATATTTGATATTATTGACCACGATTGTACAATTAACATTGAGGAAATTGAGAATGATTTTCCATACTAATTATTATTATATAACATATTAAAAATGAAGATATTACTTATTGTTGGACTTATAATTTTTGTATTATACAACGCTTTTTTTATATGGTTAAATAAAGGAGTTCCGGAGTCTATTAGTGAAACATCATACATATCGAAAAATAAATTCGGTGTTACGTGGCCGTTCACGGCTATATGCTTTATTTCAGCGGTGTGTATATTTCCATTGTGGATAACTGTTACACCGGAGTTTTATCAATTTGTGGTATTCCTTTCATGCAGCGGAATGATATTTGCAGGATGTTCACCTTTATTCAAGGAAAAATTTGAGGGTACTATACATTATACTTCAGGAATAGTTGCATTTGCTGCCGGTCTTGCATGGTTATTATTAATGGGACAATGGGTTACATTAGGACTAATTGTCCTACTTGGGGGAATAAGGACATTATTCCAAAAAGAAAAATATACATTCATATTTGAAGTTATTTCATATATAGCAGTGGCAATAACAATATTACTATTCTAAATAAAAAATTCCTGAGTAACTTTAATACTCAGGAATTAATTTTTTATAACTTATTATTTTTTTCAAATAATCAATTAATAAGTACCACAATCAAATGCTGCAAGTTCAGCAAGAGCACCTTCAACAGTTGTAGCAGCGAATTTATCATTAGAATCTTCAATTGCTACGTCAGCAGCAGCACCGGTTGCAGCAACCTTCTTCAAGAGAACGCTCTTACTGTCGTTATCACCAGCACCTACAGGCTTAATAACGCCATCAACCTCATTTACCTTTGTCAATACGGTAAAGTCAGTGGAAGGAATAGTATCAGTACCGGCAGCAACCGTAGAAGCGACGGCGGCACCATCAAGGCCGGCAACAACATCAGCAACCTTTTCATCGGTATACTTTTTAGCACCAACAATAGAAGCAGAAACACTTGTGTCACTTTCTGTACCTCTCAAAGCAGCGAGTTGTGCAGCAGCGGTATTACTTGAAGTTACATCCTCACCAAGTCTGTCAGAAAGAGCAGTATCAGCGTTAGTTCTATTCGTTATTTCTTCTGTTAATGCAGTTGCAGAAGCTATATCGGATTCAGTAACGTTTACCGCTGTAATCTTACCACCGGTTTCAACAACTTGAACAGCAACGTGCTTACCAGTTGCAACAGTTGAATCACCTACAGTTGCATCAAGTGCGTTAATCTTTCTATCAATCTCATCCTTGATACCGCTTACCTTGAAGCCGCCTTCACCAACAGTCAAGAATGATGCCGGAGTATCTTGGCTATTCTGCTCAGAAGTTGAGTCAACAACACCGTGAACCACATGGTCTGTTACAGCAACGCCACTTGCGAACTCAGCCTCAAGAACAAGTTCTGACATGTCTACATATGTAGTCTGAGTATTTCCGTCTACATCAACATAAACATATTCAAGGTTCTGAGCATGCTCTCCTTCTTTAATATAATTAATACTTACGATATGACTGTCCTTTGGAATGTCGATGTTTACACCAATTTGTGTGTCATCAGAAGCAAGAAGTTGATAACGTTCCTTTACAGTAGATGGAAGTCCAGAATTAATCTTAACCAAATCAAGGTCAGTATAGATACCACCCTCATTAGCATCAAGTTTGATTACTTTCTCACCATTCTTAATATGAACCTTAATGTCAGTTGAACCGTTAACTGGGGTTACAGTGATAGAACCGTCGGCATTGGTGATTGAGTTAGCTACAATCTGATTCTCAATCTTAGAAAGTGCGTCTTCAATGTCATCAGTTGCTGCAATACCACCAGTCTTAGTAGTATCCTTTGCATAACCAGTAAGTTTAACGTCCTTGATAGCGGTCTTAGAAGCGCTTACCTTACCATCTTGCTCAGATACAGCAGTGATAACTTCACCATCGGCTTTTACCTCAGTCAAATCCATTGCATTAATCTGAGCTTGCAACTTACCAAGAGCTTCCCCAAGAGTATCTGTAGCAGCAACATCGGCATCAGTGCCTACAGCATAACCATCAAGTTTAACACCAGTGATGTTAGAAGCAGTTGCAGTGATTTTACCATCGGTCTGAGTTACGTCAGTTACAATCTTATTATTATCAGCTACTGAACTTGCATTCAAAGCCTTTATTACGTCTTCGATTTCCTTAAGTGTGTCAAAGCCGTCACTTGCACCGTTTTTAAGAGCCTCAATAGCAGCATCAATAGCATCGTTACCGGCTGCATTGTCGAAAATTTCAAAACCACTTGCACTCTTAATACCGAGCAAAGTACGTTCTACTTGGTCAGCACCTTCCTCCTTATAACGGATAAGAATAGGTTCACCGTCCTTTGCCGTCGAAGCCTTCAAAATGTCCTCCAATTCAGCCCTTGCAGCGTCATGTACGGTATTATAGTTCTCAGCATTATAAGTCTTGGTAGTCCTAAGACTTGAATTTCTTAAAAATTGTAATGTTTTATTAGCCATTATCAAATATTATTTATAAAGTTTTATTTTCCAAATTTAATAATAAATATTTTGAATTATCGGGAAAGTATCTCATTTCCCGATAATTTTTTTATATTTTTTAATACGTACCGAAATCACTGTCATGTGCTTCATCTTCAAGTTCTTCAAGTCTTTGTGCAACAGTCTTCAAACCGCTAATATCACCAAGTTGTGTCTGCATGGTATCTACCTCATTAATAAGGGTAGCAATATTAGTCTTATTGTTAGTGTTGTCACTTTCGAGTGCTGAAACCCTTGCTTCGTAAGACTGTACGGTCTCATCAAGTTCTTCGAAGTCGTTAGTAAGGTTCGTAACTCTACCGTTAAGGTCGCTTACCTGAGTGGTAAGTGTGTTAATAGAACCGGTATTAGTTGCAATGGCAGTTGTATTTTCACTGACTCTTGTAGAAAGAGTAGACACTGTTGATTCCATTGTTCTGAGATTACGTTCAACCTCTTGAAGTTCTGCTTTGACTTCTGCAATTTCCTGTGCGGCTTGTCCACCTTCCTCTGCGGTAGTCTTCAACAACTCAATTACTTCTTGAAGGGTCTTTTCAGTACCATTCCAAAGAGCAGTATGTTGTGTAGCCTCATTACTTGCGTAAAGTGTACCGTTATTATTGAGGATTTGGTTATGGCTTTCCGTTGAAATGTCAAGCCTTGCACTGATTACATCAACACCGTCACTGTCTGTTGTCTTAGTCAGTTTGATTGGGTTATTTGTACCGTTATCAACCTTCAAAGTATGAATCAATGCTTCTGCATCAATCTTGATTTCCTTGGTTGTACCATCAGCAAGTCTTGTAATAAGTACAATTTGCTTTGTCGTTGAGTTATAGTAACCGTCTTCAATAAGTGAAGCACCTGCAAGTTCAAACTCTTGTGTTGTCAAACCGTTAGAGAATGTAATCTTGTTGGTTGCCTGACTGTAACTCATTTCAACGTCAGCATAGATACCGTTTCCACTAACTTTGATGATGTTGGTGCTTGTGGCATCGAGTTTAACGTTTGCTGAAAGTTCAGTACCGGTATTATCCTTACTCTTTATAAGTTTAACAGTATTTGTTTCATCAACAATCAAGTTAAGTCTTGCGGTTTCTGCTTGTAAATCAGTAATATTACTTGTGTTAGTTGCTATATTAGCATTTGCAGCAGCAATATCTGTAGCAAGGTTAGATTCGGCAGCAACGGCTCTTGTGCTTTCAGCATTTACTTCTTCTTTAGTTGCAAGTGCAGCAATGTCAGTTGAAGTCAAGTAACCCTTACCCTCGATTTCACTCTTAGTGTAAACCTCGCTCTTATTAGCCTTTTGGTCAATGGCGGTATTGATTTCAATATCAGCGGCCTCACGTGCGGTTTTCTCATCTGCTACAGCAGTGTCAGTATAGTCCTTAGCATCTTTCAAAGCCTTCTTGATTGAGCCTTCCTGTGCCTCGTTACCGTTAATTATCGCAATAGCGTCAGAAAGTGTATTTTCAACACCTACGGCACGACTATTTTCAGTAGCAACCTCTGCATCGGTATAAGCCTTTGCATCAGCGAGTGCTTTCTTGATTGAACCTTCCTGTGCCTCGTTACCGTTAATCACAGCAATATTAGCAGTATTATCATCGGCCTTAGTTTCTACGTTATTAAGGCGTGTATTGATTTCAGCATCCTTTTCATCAACGTAAGTCTTTTCAGCGAACATCGATACGTCTTGATGCTGTGTCAAATACTTGGAATCAGATTCAGCCTTTGTATATGAATCACCAACATTAGCCTTTGTAAGAAGTGCAGTACTGATTCCACTTACCTTGATACCGTCTTCATCCACTGAAATGAACTCACTTGCTGGGTTAATCTTCACAGAGAAAACATTATCAGTAAGTGTCAAGCCATTACCTGCAAGATAGGTATCAACAAGGTCTGCAATATTGATAACAGTTTCAGCATAACCGTCGGCTGTGTGGAAGATAAATCTCAAGTTCTTGCTTGTCGGGTCGTAATTAACCTCTTGAAGCATGTCGATTTCAGGAATGTTAATTTCACCTGCATCAACTCCATTAACCTTAAGAATATACTGATAATCACTTGCAGTACTCTTAACAATGGTTACACTTTCAACCTTATTGGCAAGTTCTCCGTCGATTTGGATATCCTTTGCTTTAAGTGCTACGATGTCGTTTGCATTTGCGGTTTCAGCAGCCTGTGCGCGTGCTTGTTCGTTAGCAACAGCATTATCTGTATAAGCGTTGGCATCAGCAGTTGTAGAAACAACCTTAGAGTCTGTGTAATCCTTAGATGTCTGGATTGCCTCAGCCTTTGCAGCATTGGTATAATCCTCTGCAAGATGCTGTACATAAGCAGTCTTATCGTCTGTATAAGCCTTTGCGTTAGCAAGAGTCGTTGCTTCAGCAGCAGTTGCTCTTGAAATTTCCTCTGCAATGTCAGCAGCAAGTTCACCCTCTTTACTCTCGGCACGTGTTTTCTCGTTATTAATTGCAAGAGTAAGTTCATCCTTCGCAATTTTTACGGTTTCTCTTACAGAACCGTTGGTATTTTCACTACCATTAAGGATGCTAATTGCACTTGCGTTGTTAGCAATTTCACCGGAAAGTCTTTCAATATCCTGCTGATGTGAAGTTTCAACAGAAGTAACGGCATCACGAAGATTAGAAATCTGTTCATCATGAACTGCGTCTGCTGTACTTCTTGTTTCTCTTTCAGTTGCAAGTTCGCTTTCAACGGCAGTTACACGTGTGGTAACATTAGCGATAGCATTTGAATTAACACCTTCGGCAGTTTGAGCACGATTGATTTCAGCAGTCAAATTAGCATTTGTAAGTTCAACGAGTGACTTTGCTTCGGCAGCATCATCAAATGCTTGATTGATTTTATTTTCATCCTCGTCAATTCTGGTGTATATTTCTGTAGCCTTTGCATCGAGTGCATTTGCAGCCTCTTCACGTGCAGCGTTAATAGAATCCTTCAAGATGTCATCTTCTGCATGACGTGTGTTGGCCTCGTTTTGTATTTCACTGTTAAGTTCTGCATCTGCGGCTTGTCTTGCAGAAGTCTCGGCAGCAATTTTATTATCAATATCAGAACTCTTTACGTAGAGTTGTCCGTATGCATCCTTTCCGATTAAGTTATCAGTTGGTGCAAGTTTGATGTCGGCAGAAAGAGTATCTGGTTGTCCGGAAGTAGCACTTTCAGACTTTGTAAGAACGATAGGGCTTGATGGATTGTTTGCTACTACCCAAGTCTTAAGCATATCGGCTACTGGAATTACAGTCTGTTGTGTACCGTCTTTCCATGTGATGACAATGCATTTATTTACACTATCGTAATAAATATCGTCAAGGATGCTTATACCGGGAAGTGAAACCGATTTCTGTGTGTTACCAACCTTTAATACAAGTTTGTTATTGGCACTATCAACTTCAATATCGATATTAGCCCTAATGCCACCATTACCAATCTGAATAGACTCATCGCTACTAAGTCTGACATCAGCAGTTACAGTGTAACCACCGTTTTGGTTCTTGATAGCCTTGGTAAGAATTGAATCACTCTCATCACCTTGAATAAGGTCTTCAATAGTGAGAACATGTATCTTGTCAAGAATATCAGCAACGGCTTCATCGATGGCTGTGAGTTTTGCGGCAACCGTTGTGTTCTTGTATTTAATATCCTTTGCACGTCCAGACACATACATCTTTCCATCCTTTGAAACCAACAAGTTGTCATCATCAGATGAAATTTTAACGTCTGCTGAAATCGTACCACGTTCCTGATTAATTGTAACGGCTACATTATGGTCTTCGTTATCAGCCACATAGATTGTATGAGCACCGAAATCGATGATTTTCTTGTTAGCATCGGTTACAAAACGTCCGTTCTTAACACCGGATGTCGTGAAGATAAGTTGATTTCTTTCCGCATCAAACTCGATATTACAAGAAGCAAAAATTCCGTCTGGTTTGATACCTACAATATTATTGTTGAAGAGCAAATCATCATCAGAACCCTCGGTTGATATTTTCACCTCACCGGTAAGAGTAGAACCCTCATCAGTCTTATCGAAAGTAAAATCAATAGATTCACCGTCTTCAACAGTAAGTTCCATTTCAGCGAATTTCTTCTGTACAAACGTAGATATGATTGCAATGGCTTCGGCAACAGTTTGTGCTTCACCTATAAGTTCATCACTTCTATCAGGTTCATAAGAAATTTGGTCTTTGATTTTATTTTCATCAAGTGTAAGACCAACGGAATCGACGATATTCAGTATTCTTTCAGCGGCCTTTGCAATATCTTCAGTATTTTATCTGTTGCATCCTTTACCTCCTGAATGAGTTCTCTAAGTTCAGCATCATCAATGACACAAATACGTGGTTTTCTTGTATCATGACTTGCGCCAACTGCGAGAATCATCTTTGGTTCTCTTTCGGTTCCGTAGAAGAATAATGCTGGTTCTCCCCATAAAGCGACACCTTTAAAGTTGTCCTCTATGTATTCCATTGCCTCTTCTTTGGTAGGGAAGATTTCAGAATGACTCAGTAATTGCAATCTGTAATCGTTATTCATGTTATTTTATATCGTATAAAATTTTTATTTCAAATTTATTTAGACTTATTTTTTTATACTGTTAGATTTCTCCGAAATTGAAACTGAACTGAACTGTTATATCGTTTGTTCCGGCAGCACTCTTCAATGTAAGAATACCATTTTCCTTGTCAAACTCAGTACCCTCTTCTGTAAGAAGTTTACCTTCAATTTCAACGTCTTTCGCTTCTCTTGCAGCGGCCTCGTCAGAAATAGCTTGTTCTAATTCAGCATCCTTAGCCTCTCTTGCTGCGGTTTCATCTGCGATTGCCTGTTCAAGTTCTGCGTCTTTCGCTTCTCTTGCAGCGGCCTCGTCAGAAATAGCCTGCTCTAACTCAGCATCTTTGGCTTCACGTGCTGCGGCTTCATCTGCGATTGCTTGCTCTAATTCAGCATCCTTAGCCTCTCTTTCAGCCTTTTCATCTGCAATAGCCTGCTCCAACTCTGCGTCTTTTTCTGCCCTCTGCAATGCCTCTTGTTCCAATGCGGCTGTGAGTGCTTCATCGGCAGCAGTACGTGCGGAAACTTCATCTGCGATTGCCTGTTCAAGTTCTGCATCCTTAGTCTCGCGTGCTTCTTTCTCAGCCAAAATCTTGGCATCAAGTTCTGCATCGGCTGCGCGTCTTTCAAGTATCTCGTTATCAAGACGTGCTGTTGTGCTGTCAATTGCAGCAGCGAGTCTTTCTTCTTCTGCAATAGCTCTATCTCTTTCAGTATTTATAAGGCATTCAAGATTATCGAGTCTTGGCTGAATGATATTCAGAACGTTATTGACAGTTCTAAGGTCTAAATCAATAAGTTCACCGTTGATTACCTTATAAGCAGAACTATATCTATTATTAGGTGCATCAAGTATAACAACAGTTTCACCCTCTTTGAGTTCATTAACGAGCCATCTGTGTCCGTCCCATTCATAAATGAGATATTTCTTTCTCATTGTTATGCCTTGTCCGTCATTTGGCCGCATTCCTTTGTAGCATCTGTTTGCGAGTGCAACATTTACGCTTGTCCATACTTTATGTCCACTCTTCAAAGAAGGCATAAGTACTGTTGGGTATGTGTCACAAAGGATGTGTTCTCTCTCCAAGAAATTATTTCCGTTATAATCCTTTACCAATCTGAGTGAAAGGTGGAAACGTGCAGGAACGATATCCTGATATACGGTTGACTTATTGTATTCAAATCTCTTTGTGTATGCACTTGCACCACTGTGAGAATTTGTGGCAGTCCAATACCAAGCCCTCTCACCAAAGTATCCGTACATATCACCATCATCGGCGTATCCAGCTGGCGTTACAGTGTATCCGAACTTGTCAATACCCCTATTATCTGGTTTGCATGGTCTATGTGGACAATGTTCATATTCGCCACAATTCATAGGTTCACAGATAATTGGCTTACCACATGTGCAACCATTTTCTTGTGCTGCATTATTCTGATTGTGTTGATAGCAACCACAATTGTTAGTATTTGAATCTGGATAGTTTATGCATGTTTCGTTATCTTCTTCATTAGTGCAGCAATGTCTTTCCGGTTTCCACAAATATTTTGATTTAAGGAATTTACCGGCAAATCTACCAAGATATTTGTTAGACGATGCACTTGAATGGTCCCTGTCCTCAACACAAGGCTCAACAGCATTCAACATGTCATCCCAATCCTCCTTAGTCGGAATTCTCCACTCAGAGTGACTTTGTACAAGGTCACAAGCAATTCTTTTAATCCCCTCATAGTCATAGAGCAAGCCGTAATCGCTATTCTGAGTATAAACAAGGTATCTGTCACCAGGAAGTACGTCTTTTCCACATGGAAGTTTCTTATTGTCATTAACCATGTCGATAAAGCCACGTACAGGTTCATATGTACCGGTTTTATAAACTGGTGAAATCGAAAGTGGGCTTGATGGTTTTCCGTTACCAATAATGGTACTATCAGTAGCCACAGCATTCTCATCATTATGAACAGTCACGAAGCCTTCAATTTTCTTGACAGTACCGTTCATGCTGATATACAAAATACCATTTTCACTATCGAAATCAAATGACAAATTCTGTGCGAATTTATCAAAAACTTCACCAGAGGTTATCGTATCACCATTCAGCAAACCAACTTTAATTTGGTCATTTTCAACATAAACAGAAGCGATATCTCTACCCTCTAACGTAAAAAAGTTGTTATCAACCTCATATCCGTCCAAGGCACAATTCTTAGTGATATCACCCTCGTAAGGTGAATTCAGTCTAAAATATGTTATTCCCTTGTTATTCATTGTATGTAATAGTTTATTTATTAATAAATATTGTATTTTTTTTAGAAATAGCCGTCAAAAATTACATTCTTAGTAATTTCTGAGAATGAAATGCCACAATTATATATTCGTAACGCTTTAATAAAGCCAATAAACGTACCCGCAAATTCCTTCTCAATTGGCAATTCATACTCAGGTAATTTGCGGTAATTTAGATAAATTACGTCGGACAAGCCTTGTGTCCCTCCTCCTAATGAAATGTTAAACGGCACTCCTTCCTGTTTACTATACATATCGTTTAATTTCTTTAAATTAAGTGTTGGAAGTTCTTTTGACTTGAATTTTAATTTGCCGTTAACATAAATTACAATTAGCATCTTGTCTGATGAACTTGTATTTTCAGTGCATTCATCATATTTTCTACCAATAGGAAGCAATTTTATCGTTACGGTATACCATTTATCATCCTTTACAACACCAATTGAAGACCATTCACTCTCAATCTTGTAGCCATTATCCGTATCACAATCCTTTACAAAATACTTATAGCCTATTCTTCCATCATCATCAATCTGAAACGCAATGGCGTTACGGTATAAATCATTAAGTATATCATATTTTCTGCTTTCCTCATCGATAAGACTACCTATTGTATCTGTTGTATAGCCCCCACATGTACGGTTAAACAAGAGGAAATAATTCTTAATCTTAGGTGTCAATACATCTGTTATGATAACTTCACTGCCCTCAACCCAATTTTCAGTTGTATAACCTTCACATGTTCTGTCGAAAAGAAGAAACTTATTGTCACTTCTATACTCCCTTATATTGGTTTGTCTGACACTATAACCGTCTTTCATGACCAATTCTTCGTTTTCATCTATTTTTGTTTCCGGATTAAGATAATCTTCCTTGAAGTAAATTGTACAGTCGCAATAGTTGTCATAGTAATCTTTGGTTATGTATCCGTCAGCAAAATAATCGGTACAATTGCACTTTCTTTTTGAACCGCCACCGTTATTTCCTGAGTTTAGACCTGTTGTAAACATTTCATTCTCAATCCAAAGGTGTCCGTCTTGGTCAAACCACACTGCATTGTCTTCATATACATTCAATGCCTCCGGATATGTGAACTTAGGCATCGACGATTTTCTATGACC
>Ga0247609_10000603_pt1 | contig 48387 bp, 90 predicted proteins | sample 172DNAGHGlowgp2_FD_193487 | JGI IMG/M metagenome (GOLD analysis project Ga0247609, IMG submission 193487) | Sheep rumen microbial communities from Palmerston North, Manawatu-Wanganui, New Zealand - 1728 DNA GHGlow gp2 | ecosystem: Host-associated > Mammals > Digestive system > Stomach > Rumen ... | reverse complement strand
CATATAATGATGATTAGGACTTGCGGTAGGGTCTTTCCACACATACAGTCTTGTAAGATTGGTAAGTGTAACGGTTGCTTTTTGCATACCGTCATTACCTGTTGTTGGTGTAATTTCAACCGGGTCTGTATAATCTTCTACATCAATTGTTTCAGTCTTGTTTGCCTCAAGTGGAACAGCAACGGTAACTTCAACATCTTCTATTGCATCATAGGTAGCACTTGGTTCAATTAATACTGTTCCATTATGCTCAATAGTTTCTGTTCTTCCACTTTCAATTGGAATTGCTACAGTAACTTCTACATCTTCCATAGCAATATTTCCTGTGCTTGGAGAAATAGTAGTTGCACCATTAGATGTAATTGTTTCTGTCTTTCCACTTTCAATTGGTACAGCAACATGAGCGGTAACCTTTTCCATAGCAACATATCCTACATCAGGTTCAATCTCAATATTACCACTTGGAATAACAATATTAATATCTTTGTTTTCCTGAACCGGAATTGCTGTATTTACGGTAACACTTGTCAATAATTTTCCAGAATCAGGTTCAACTGTCTGAGTATCATTATTCTGTGTCATTGTTATTTCTTTACTCTGAGTTGGAGTAATAAGAGGAACATCTGTATTAATGATAACTCTTGAAAGAACCTTACCACTATCAGGGTCTACAGTTGTCGTTCCATTCTCAGTAATATTAATTTCTTTACTCTGTGTTTCAGGAATAACCGGAATATTTTCAAGTGTAACAGTTGCCTTAGCCATAGTATCTTCATCAGGAAGAATTTCTACAGGCTCACTATAATTACCAACATCAATTGTAGCAGCTTTATTTTCCTGAATAGTTGGAACAGGAACTTCTGTAGTAATAAAGACTTTATTCATCGTCTTACCTTCATCAGCTTCTACAGTTGTTTCACCATTCTCAGTAACACTAACATTCTTTGACTGTACAGGTTTACCACCACTCGGAACATTAACCTGAAGAACCACAAACTCCATTGATGTCTTATCATTATCAGGTTCAATTTCATATTCACCATTTTCAGTAACGGTAACATCTTTTCTGTGTTGAATTGGTAAATCTACATTTACTTCAACTTGTCCAAGTGCATCATAACCGTCATCAGGTCTTACTGTATAATGTCCGTTTTCAACAGCCTCAAATTCTTTTGTTTCCTGAATGACAGGAATGTAAGGTGGTGTATCTTTTCGTGCTGTAACAAAATGAATTGCACATTCATCTTTCATTACATAACCGCTTATTCGTGATACAAGACCTCTTACAACAAGTGTATATCCTGTGATGTAACTTAATTCCAAATCAGTATTGATTGTCAAAGTTCCACCGGCTTCATCAACGGCTATGTTACATGGGAAGATTGCTCCGTCATTTGCAATTATTTCAGCTTCTGCATTATCAATATTTACCGGCAGATTTGTTTTAAGAATAAATACAGGAAGAACAGGAGCATAGTTCAAAGTACCAACCTGAAGTGTAACAGAATTAATCTCAACATAGATTGGTGGCTCTGGTGGAGGTGTTACAGGTTCATCTGGAACATAAGGCTTTGGAGCAATATCGAAAGTGATTTCGTCTGTGAAATTATTATACTCATTGTCTACAAAGGCTTCCCAATAAACCATAACCTTTCGCTGTAAAGTTGTTCCTGTAATTGTCTTTACATTCGGAATTGTAAGGACTACAGAACTTGCAGGAGTAAGTGATTTAAGGTAAGTATCATCAACTATAGACCAACTTTCTTTATCGTTATTTAAGGCAAGGAAGGTATACTGAATCTTAGTCGGGATATAATATTGTCCGGCAGAATCACGGAATCCGAGATTTACTTTTACCGTACTTCCTTCATTCGGTGTATTATTTAATCGTATCATATTATTCTCCTATAAACCGAGTATAGTAAGTGTGACTGTCATAGCAACTATTTCATCACCATCATATAAAGGAATTTGTTCTTCAGCGGACAATTCCCATCTTACAGAATAATCATCCCACCATCCGTTATTTAATAAATGAATTCCCTGTTCTGTAGGATAAACTGTAAACTCAACTTTATTACCTTTAATTGAGTATTCTATCTGGTCAATGTATTCTGTAATCCCACAACCTTTTGCAAGTCTGTTTATAATTCTATCAAAACCATCAAATCTTACAAACTCACCGTTCTTAGAACCTTCATATAAATAATCCTTATCATAACCACCTTTACGAATTGCATAATCTTCAGTCATTATAGGCATTCGTTTTCCATCATTTACAAGATAAAAAATTAAATTACCAGCAGGTGTTTTATCTCCAACATTCAAAATATCATATCCTGATTTAATAGGTCTGCGAGATGATTGAATCACATTATTATAATAATCAAATATTTGATTTTCCCATTTATCAGTATCTTCCATTTCACTCACAGGACCAAAATCATACTCCAATGTATCATGAATATAATTCTCAACATCATCGTGATTTTCACATTTTGATAAATATTCTTTATCTTGTTCAGTTAATAAGTTATAAGAAGATTTAATAGGTCTGCGAGAATTTGTTATTTCTTCAACAATATCGTAATGACCTGGGTTTGTATTAAAAATCTCATAAGCACAGTCATAAGTTAAATGTTCTTCAACTATTTTTCCATCCTTAGTGATTACATTATAAAATTTTGGTATCATATAATCATCTTCATAAGGGTCACGATATGGGTCATAAAAACCTGAAAATAAAGCCTGTAATGATTTTTCGTTTCTAGTCATCTTCTAAAATCTCCATATAATCAAATTGTTCTGCTAGTAAAGTTAATGTAGCGTCATATATATCTACATCATCTTCTTCAACGGATAATAATTCGTTATTGTATTTTACGACATTAAAATCGTTTTCAACTATATCTAACATATAAAAATATATAAAAGAAAACCCTACTCTTTGTGAAGTAGGGTTTTATAAATCAGTAAGAATAAATCTAATCGTCAAGACAAACCCAATAGGCATGCCCATGGTCGCATCTGTATAATGCGTATATTTTACCATCTATCTTTTTATAAGGTACTGAAAAATCTATGTGAGCAATTCCTGCCACATAATATCTCGTCTTATTCTTCTCAAGGTCTTCCTGACACTTCTTGCATTTCTTGGCATAAGAATAACTGCTTGTAAGAACAAACATTCCGATTAAACAAAGTAATAAACAAAATAAAATTTTTTTCATTTTAGAAACTAAGCTCCTTATGTAAGTCTGCGTTATTTACAGGTTTGAGAAGATATGTTCGTTTAAGAACTTGGGCAATACCTTCATCAAATATTTTCCTGACCTCAAAGTACATTGTTCCCCAGATACTAGTTGCTTCAGGAATCGCTGTAACAATATAATCATTTTCTTTTACAGGACTATCTGAATTAAGAAAAGCTTCACATAACTCTTCATTTTCTTCAGGAAACCAGTTATGATGATAATACGTTGATTTCTTTACAGTAAAGTTTATCCAAATCCTTCCTTGTGATTTATGATACTTGTTTCCAAGAACTTTATCTGTATTCATTTTATCAATTTGAGAATAATCAGTATCTTCGTAACCAAGTGCTATTTTTCGTTCAGGGCTGAATATAGTACAAGGTTGACCAAATATTTCTAACTGAGAATCCATATATGAAATGTAATTTTCATAATTAAGCCAATTTTCAATACTCATTATTCACTCTCTATAACATTATCTTCTTCACTTTCATCCCACCAAGTGTCCGGATTCATATCATCAATTGTTTCATCTTTTGTTTCTTCTTGTTCAATTTCCTCTTCAGGAATTTCGTTGTTTATCATTTCTTCCTCCATCTCTTCTGGAACTTGTCGTTCAAAGAAAATATCTCCTTCTTCATTTTTCTTTCCTATTGTGATTGTTGTACCATTTGTATTTACTGCATAAATAGATTGTCCATCATTAAGACGATTATAATATGTTGCAAACAATTTACCAACAATATCTTTATGCTTAAGAATCCATTGTATAACAGCGTCATCATGTTTACAAATAGTACCTTTAAGATTTGGATTACGGATTTTTGGAAAACGGTTTTCGCGTGGAACACCATAAAGATATTTTAGCTGCGTTCCAAGATAACTGTATCCCCAATATAATTGTGCCGGGCATGTACAGCGGATGTGAATGTCACCCCACTCAACAGCATAATCTATAGCATCTTCAAAATCAATATCTCTATCCTTACCAATTGTATAGAAATCTTCAAACAACACAAATATATTATATTTAGTTGTATTTGTACCACCTTTTACTTTTTCACCATAATGTGAAGATTTTATTTCAAATTTAAGAGTATTAGCATAAGCATAAAGAAGAACTGGTTCACTTAATTCTGATGTATATTGGTCGTGGTGAATAAAATTACCGTCCCGTGCATCATACAGTTCTTTAAGAGTAAATGAATATATTGGTCTTTTATATTTAATGAAACTCATATAATAATATTTAAGATTACATTAAAGATGTAACCAATGCCTTATCGTGGAATTCTTTCTTATCTTTCTCAAGTTTATCCTGCCAATACTTAGCAAGATTTTCTGTTTCTTTTCCTACACCTAAACTCTGTGCTGACATCAACTGTTCATAATTAAATATGTTGCATAAATCAAACAGAACATCTTTTAATGAAGCATATTCAAAATCATATAAGTACCATACTTCAGCATCTCTATCAATATTTGGAAGATACTCGACTCTTATTATGTTATTATTTTTTACCTGAAGTAACTGTCGACCTTGTTCGTCTATAGGCCACAATTCATAATCACCGTTCATTTCAGTCTGTCTTCTTATATCATTAAGATTAGATACAAGTGATAAATAATCAGAAATGTTAGAAAGATTTATATGTGAACCACCTGAAATAAAAGGCATAATTCCAAGTTCAGGGAAGAAAATATTTCCCATATATTCCTGTTCAGAAGCATAATAAACATTATTGATAACATCAATTTTATAAGGACTTACATCAATAAAATATCCACCATTATAATTCATAACATCTTCTGGTTTGAATAAGATTGGTCGTGGCGTAAAGATAGCCTGGTCTAACCAAGATAAAGCTTGTTGTAACATGTCTTCTAAATCTTCTTTATCAAGTGTTTTTGCAATCTTCTTAAAACGACTACTACCCTCTGTGAGTATCTGTTCCTTTGAATATTTCTTTAATGAAACCATAATATTCCTCTCATTAAAATATTTAACAAAAGAGGGTTCCTGTTTCCAAGAACCCTCAAATGCTTTTTAGGTGGAATAATTTCCGGGTGGGTAACCGGAATAAAATATTTTTGGTAAGGAGCATTAACCTAACCGAAAGCGGTAACACCGCTTTATTTTGCTTTATCCTGTTTAGTTCCTTCTTTGGCTTTCTTATCCTTTTTGATGTCGTCAATTTCTGACTTCATCTGTTTAATAAGTTCACCCTGAGTTTCAAGAAGTTTTGACTGTGCTTTTACAAGTTCTTCGAGATTGTTATTTGAAGAAGGTGCAGACATTGAAGTATTTGTTGAGTTCAATCCTTCTTCTTTAAGTTTAGCAATCTTTTCCTTATCTTCATCAGTAAGCTGATTGATGAACTTACCATCTTTACCTTTAATTGCAGCAAGTGTTGCTACAGGATGATTAAAGGCGAGGATAGCAATAGCATCTTCGTAACCTACTTCAGTACCCTGCTGATTTGTTTTAGGGTCTACAAGCCAGATGTTAATCTGCTTTCCTCTTACGTCTGTCTGAAGAAACTTTCCACTAATTGGTTGAAGTCTTATTGTTCTACTCATAATAGTTTTCTCCTTAATAAAAACATTATACAAACAATATTAGAATTAAGGTTTGTTTTACTTACGGGTTATGATGTTTGCACAATAATTATCGAGTCCACCATTCATATAATTATAAAGATATTTACAAAGGTCTGCCTTACTTGTAACAAACTGCTGACCAAACTCATCAATATAAAGATTATCAATATAACTTGGTCCTGCTAAATCTAAGTCACCAGCAGTAATTTCAATCTCTTTTGGACAATGAAGTGGGAACTTGAATTCCATTGCTTCACCTTCTTTTCTTTTACTATTCTTAAACCATTCGTTCATTGCCTCACAACTAACATCTTCATAAATAACAAAATTAGTAAGGTCTATTGGATTATCACGCTTCACAGCAAATGAAGAATAAACTTCTTTAAGTGTGATTGGTGTAACCATTTCTTGAATGTTTAGTTTGTCATATTCTGATTTTGTAAATGCACTCACAATTTCTTTTGCTGTCGATTCACTAAACATACCTGCCATAGACATAATATGTGCATCTTTGGTAAGTATATCTTTCTGGAAGTTCTTTGCTCTCTTTGCCATTTCCTTCTTAAAAGATGTTGCAATAAGGTCTTTGTTTTCTGCTCCAACATCTTCAGGTTTAGTCAAAAGTTTTTCACAATCAATTCCATAATTTCCAAGTGATTCTCCAAGGATTGATTTTACAAGATAATCTTTATCATATGCTGCTTCCATCTTAGTAAATGCGTCTGTAATTTGATTAAGATTCTCAATAGCAAGTTTTAATGTTTCACCCTTGTCAGCATCATCTTGTAATGTCTGTGAAACTGTAGCATAATTCCAATCGTCTGGGTCTACATCATATCCAAGTGAACGAAGATGTAAATAATCAATATTTCTGAGTGCGTCATAAGCACTATAAGAAACTGTTTTACATACTTTAGCAAATCGTTTATCCCAAGTTAATGCAGCACTATCACCGAGACTACTTGGAGTATCTTCAGAAAATCCAATCATACTCGGTTGTAACTGTAAAGCTGCAAACAGTTTCTGATATTGTGTATCAAGGTCTTTAAGTGCTTTAATATCAACATCTCCACCAACGTTCTGAATCTCAACACCTTGGTTTTGTGTCTTAGGAACAATAACTTCAAACTCCTGTCCATTACCACGACTAGACATTCCGTTTGAATCGTAATTTACTCGTCTAACTTTCTTAAACAAGTTTCTGTAATAGTTAAGAACCTGAATAGCACTCTTACTGTAAACTTGTCCGCCAACATTTACAGATATAATCCTATAATAATTAGATTGGTCCATACGAGCGAGTAATAAAGCATCTTCAATAATGTTTACATTTCGCCAAGGTTTACTTGCACTTCCAAGATAACTGTTAGCATAGCTAAATTCATTCTGAAACATTTCAGCTTCAGTACCAGTAGTTCCACCTACTGTCATAAATCTACTGTTACTGTTTCCGCCAAGGTCTTTATAGTATTCAAGTTGTGAATAGGTGTACATATATGACGGTACAAAATTATTTTCTTCATCTATAAAACCAATTGTCTTACCTGAGATAATAACAGGAGTAACACTTGTAAAATCAGGAATAGGAAGAACCCTTTCCAATATACCCTCTTTATTATAAACATGTTTCCAAGGTAACTGTCCCCATAACAAACAGTTATAACCATCTGTAAGAAGAAAATTATCAGCATCTATATCTTGGTGAAATTGATTAAGTTCATTTTCAACAAGTGTTGAAGGTGTAACAAGTTTAAACAGTTTATTTTCAGAATTTGTTTGAAACGCTGTCTGCATGATACATTTTACAGCAGAACTACAAATAGGGTCGTCCATCATACTTGGTACATCTTTAAGACCATTAAGTATTGAACGAGAAGTTGAAGAACTATCAAGAGCATAATTTGCAAAGTTATTATACTCTTCTACTTCCTTAAACAATTCTTCATCTTTTTCAGGAAACAGAAAATGTCTTACTTTCTGTGGAATTGTTTCTTTCTTTTTCTGATTAAAATTTATAGGTGACGCCATTGTATTCCTCTATAATAAATTTTAGATGTTATTTTCTGTAGAATTAAAATAATCAGCTAAATAAGTATCAAATTCCTGTACACTCATTTCTGCATAATCATCATATATATGAAAAAAATCTTCAAGAACACTTCTTAATTCAGAACGACTGTTTCCAAAAGTTCCTTCAAGTTCGTTAAGTTCCTCTGCTTCTTCATCACTTACAGGAAAATAATCACTAAGAGAAGATTTGATAATTTCAGGCTTCCATCTTTTTATAAGGTCCTTTGCTTTCTTAGTATCGTATCCACAATCTTTTAATTTATTAAGGACCTCACTCTCGTTAGCCTTTAACATAATATATTCGTCGTGGATATCACCTACTCGTGAAGACTCAAGTTCTTTTTTTTTACTGTAAGAAGCTTCTATTGGTTCTGATATATGAATAGGATGAACATTCTTATCAAGTACCTTTACAGAATATAAACCAAGTTGATAACCAAGGTCTGGATATTCAGACATAATTGCTTTTACTGCTTCTTGAACAGGAAGTGGAATTGGAGTATAGGTTACATCATTAAAATAAACCACATTTCCTTTTGCAGTTGTACCGAATAATTCTTCAAGTTCTTTTATTGCTTTATCCATAATTGTTTTCTCCATATATAAATATTTAATTTTTTTGAAATTGACTAAAGAAATTATTCTTTAATAAACCAATTTCCCTACCATCTTTTACAGGGTCTGACCAAACCCATTTCTTTTTAGTAAATCCTTCTTCATAACAATTCAAAGGATTAATACAGTTTATATCAGGATTGATTCCTGGTAATATCCAATCTTGTACTTCTTCTTTTTTAAGAATCTTATGACCATTTGTATAAAGTGGAAGTGTGGTACTCTTTTTTAAGTTATACACAATGTCTTCATCTTTTATCTTCTTCTTAGTATATTCGTCTTTAATATGCCTGTAAAACGAAATAGGATTTTTTACTACACATCTACCGTCCTTAAATACATCGCATTCAATATCAAGTAATCTCATTGTTATACGAATTGTTTCTGTCCAAGAATTAATTGGTAATATCTGATACTTACCATTATCATAACAAAAAGTTCGTCTTGTCATTCCTTCAAGTATATATTCAAGATTCCTTTCTGTTAATTCTTCACCTTGTAAATCACCAAACTTTTTTGAACTATGGTAAAGATTAAAACCAATTGCAGTAATAAAAGGCATTATAGGTTCATCATATAATCTTATAAATCTAGGAACCCAATAAGGAATATCTTCAGTTCCTTTGAAAACTGTCCACATGCTTTTTTTATTTTCTTTGAAGTAACCACGAATAGATAGTTCAGGCATAAATTCTTTTGTCTGTTGAAGAATAATACTATGACAAATAGAAACTTCTCTTTTATGAGTAACAAAAGTTTTTTCAAATGTAGTTGTTGGTAAGGTTTGAAAAGAACATTTAAGACAAGTACCAAGAACAGGTTTAGGGGACTTCTTCCATTCACCCATACAAAGAACTTCAGTTCCTTCTTGTATTTTATCTATTGGTATTTGTCCTTTTTTAGTTGTTATCAGTTTGTACATCTTCTTGTTCTGCTATTGTTTCAAAAATAGAAGTTGGAGCAGTACCTGTTTTATCAAGTGAAGTATCAAGATTATTCTTCTGGAGATAATCAAGTAAAGCACTTGGAGTTTTATCATCTTTTGGTTTTTCAAGTGCCTTAATCATAACTTCACCCTTAATACAAGTATCAAAAAGTTTTCGTTTACTCTCAATAATATCTGTTTTTGATTTGGTTAATACTTGAACTGCTCGTACTAACTGTTCAGGGTCAAGTGCAAGTGTACCGTCTTCTATAATACCTTCAAGTGCATTAATTGCTTTTGATGTAGCGGTATTAAGTTTTTCTTCATAATCAGTAAAGTCTTTAGACTCCATCATTTTATGAAGAACATTGTGGATGTCTGGTAACATACTTTCTAAGTCGCTATTAGTCATCAGTTTCAATCTCCTCTACAACATCTTCAGGTATAACAGGAAGATAATAATGATTCAACAGTTTCTTTTCTTCTGAAACTACAATATATGATTCTCCATTATACTCTAAATATTCTTTCTTTTTATAGTCACTATACTTCCTATCATCATCTTCTATGAATTTTATGTTATGTGCATTCATTGCATTTAATCTTCTTTTTGAAGGAATCTTTAATGTCTGACCTTCAAAAATATGAAGTAACATAAAAAACTCATCACCTGCAACAAGATAAGCTGAAATTATCTTGTCCATGTCCATTTTATTTTTAATAGATAAATTAAGCATTAGCTCGTCGTTTTCTTTGTTGAATATCATTTCTCCCTCCTACTTCTTTATTCTTAGCCATCCACCAAGCAAAAGCAAGCATTGGTGCTGAATCTTTTTCTTCTATGTAATCTGCATATAACTCTTTTTTATTTACAATAACTCCTTGGGTATTACAGTACATGACAAAATCGTTCAAGTATTCATAATATGTTTCTTTTTCTTCTGCACTTAATGTATTCTTAATAACATCGTCTTCTGTATCAACTTCAGGCTTCTTTGCTTTGTTTTTCATGTATGTTCGCCAAGCTTCATTATTGATACGACTAATACAAAAAGTTTGAATTGTTGCTATCTTTGGGTCAAACTCATTTATTTTTGTAAGAAGTGCTTCCCAACAAATCTCATAGAATGTATCGAATTCCATGTCGTAGAATTTCCAATTCCAAAAAATTCTCTTACACCAATATTCAAAATCATGAATAAACTCTGGCGTAAATTTCCCTGTGGTAACATAACTTTGAAAACCTGTGTATTTTGACATAGTTATACCTCTACTGTACCTGCCAAACCATAGTTGACTTTTATAATACCTTTATACCGTATTGATAATTGATTTATAAGGACAGCATAAGGAGTATATTTTATAGGGTGCCACCAAACATAATTACCTGGTGTTAATTTAGTCTGTCCGTGAAATATTGTTTTATATTTCGGGTGAACTGTTACAGGCTTAAATACCTGAACAACAGCACCTACAATAAGTTGTTCTTCCTTCTCAATCATAACAGTCCTCAGCATCTACTAAATATGAATCAAGATTATATGAAATTTCCATATCCTCGCTTACAGAACTATTTAATCTATCTACAGCAGTCTTTGCAAGTTCTTTATTCTTTTCTGAATAAATCTTTACAATCCTTTCACTACCGTTGGTTAAGTCAAATCTTGTGATAATATAAACTTTCATAAACTTCTCCTTTAGATAAGTTGTATTGTTTTTTCAACAAGCTGCAACTCACAATTAAGTTTCTGTGAGAGGTTTTGTTTATGACTCTCAAGTTGTTCTTTAAGGTCACAAGACATAACTACAGTACCATCAGGTTTCACCAACTGATATGTTTTCTTTGGTGTAGACTGATTAATGTTTACAATTCCATCTTTTCCAAATGCAGGCATATTTTATTTCTCCTTTATTGTATCAAGAAATCTCAATGAGACAGCAGCTACCTGAACTGCTTCTTCTGCAAGGCATAATGCGGTTTCCCTCATTTGGTCAATATCAAGTTTAGCTACATCATCATGCCTTATCCCTTTCCATATATCATCTAACAGTTCAGATATTGAATCAATATCTTCCTTACATTCTTCACACTCTTCTTTAAGTATCGCATAAGCTTCATAAATTGAAGCATAGGTTTTGCCATACTGTTTTGTAATATGTTCATATTCATTTTGAATTGCAGAATGAATGTTATTGAAAGCGTCTTTATCAATCATCTTCTTTACCTACCGCAAGAATATCATAAACAGAAACAATATCGTGGATAACACCGTCAATTGTCATTTCAGTATTAAGACCTTTTGGATAATAAACATAATCACCTGGTTTAATACCAATCTCTTTAATGTCAGGATTAGTGCCAACATCAACTACAGTACCTTCATACTTTCGTTCGTGTTTAGTTGCTGTCAGGATAATACCAGACTCTGTTTTCTCCTCTTCATCTGCAACCTTTACTAAGATTCTTTCATTCAATACTTTCATTTAGAACTTTTCCTCCTGTCTGTTCCATTAATATATCTAAACAGTCTTCTTCCGTGATAGGTAAAAGACTTCGTTTACAATGTGATTCAACTTTGTTAATAAGATTGTCAGGAATTTTTGGTACACGACCAGAACCGAGTCTCTGTTTAACAAAATAGTATTTCATTAAAAGGACATACAAATCAACATAATCTGATTCTTGTAACTCAACACCATCGTCGTACTGTAAAGGCGAGACATGATATCTTTGTAATATTTCTTTAACGTTCATATTACAAATTATAGACTGAAAAATGTAAAAAGTTAATAATTTTTTAATTGTTTATATAGATTGAAAAAATTCAAAACAGAATAATAATAATCACAAAGATTGTTAAATTCTTTTTCAACTACAGGAATATAGCCATGTTCTCTATAGAAAATATCATGTTGTCTTTCTTCATAAAAGATTTGTTCTAAGACTTCGTTAGTAAGTCCATTAAATGATTCTGGACTATTCACATCTTCTAATAAGAGTTTCTTTTTACGAAAAGTATTATATGAACATTTAATTGTATTAATATATTCTTTAGCTTCCATTATTGCCCTGCCTCCATAATCCAATTTCCAATTTTATCTTGAATAGGTTTATCGTGGTTTTCTGCTTCTCTCTGTAAACTTGAAACATAATCTAAAGTAACATCTTCTGCCTTAATACCTTCTACGAAATTCTCGATACTTTCATCAAGTGCTTTCTTTTCATAACCATTATGATTAAATTTCTGTTCAAGTCCTATTGGAACAAAAGTTATATCTTCTGTATCAGTATCGACAATATAGACGCCTGGAGTATAATCTTCAAAGTCAGCTGCCTGTCGCATAAGACAACCTGAATTAACGACATGACGATGATTTGAAACATAATGGAAATTCTTATGGTAATCACCAGTAAAGATAAATTGTGCATGAGGAAATTTTTCAAGTAAGGATTCAGGTGTTTCACATTCGATAAAGTCCGGTTTATCTTTACTTGGAATTGTGAGAACATGCTTAAAGATTAATTTAGCATCACCATAATCGTCTTCATCAAAATTACAGGCTTTAATATAACTTGTATCTCTAGTCATATTACGAACAGACTTTGAATTAAGAAGTACACCAATTGCAGATTTTGGAATATTAGAACTACTGTGATTTATGAGGTCGTGGTTACCGGCAAAAATATACATAGGAGTTCCTTGTTCATCAGCTTCCTGAGCAGCTTCCTGAAGAAGATATGTACATTCGTTTGTAGATGTTCTTTCACTATGATACAAATCTCCACCAACGTCTATTTCATCAACGTTATTTTCTTTTGCAATTTCAAGAACTCTATGTACAGATTTCTTTTGAAAATCCATCCATTCTTCAGGTGTTGCTTCAATACAACTTGGTACAGTACTTCTTATATGCCAATCAGCTGTTATTAAAAATTTCATTCAATCCACTCCTTTATCAATATAAACAGTTTATTGTTTAATTTTCTTTTTTCTTCGTCATTCATTTCAAGTGATATGATACTGTTATTTCCGTCAAGCTCTAAATCTAGAACTGCTTCAGGAATCTTATTCTTGATAAACTCACATACTTTATAACATACATACTCACGCCAACCTGTAAACTCGATTCCATATATCGTTACAGGTATCTTACGATTAAGTAAATCATACTCCCTACAGCCTTTAGAAATCTTTTTGTATTTATGGTATGAGAGATTTATAAGTTCTTCAATCATATCTTCTGTAGTCATATCTTTAATTATAGAATCAAGGTAATTTCTAATATTAATGACAAGGAGTAAAATTATGAGAACAATATTAAAATATGGCGAACAAACAATCGTTGGTGAAAACATCAACAATTACGCAACTAAAGTATCAATCAAAGAAAGACCAGACCTTGGTTCTATTCTTCTGTTTAAGACTGCTGAAGAATTTGAAGAGGATACTTTACTTAATGCAGGATTACAACTCATTAATCGTGAAGTAGAAATGGACTTTGGCACCTTTATCGTAAACGGTGATAAGATTATGCTTAAAGGTCGTGAAGATATTGGATATGTCGAGATGGAAGGTGGTTATGATAAATCACATCTCTTTACAATGTATCAGAATGTCTGGGAACCTATTCTTAAGAAAGAAGAAAGGAAAGCTGCAAAAGAACAGAAGAAAGAAGCTAAACATGACTTTTCACTCTTCTCTTAAATCTCCACTATAACCCACTTTATCGTTAAAAAACACCGGGTCTTTTAGAAAAATAGTATAATAACACTATCACATCTAAAAGACCCTTTATTATAAAAAAAGTTTATCCATATTCTAATTTTTCCTATACATAATTTTTATTCTATGTTATTATTAAGATAACTTAAAACTTTAGGAGGAATAAATTATGGAACTGATTAATGCAAAAGGAAAAGAACTTTGTTTGATGTCATTAAAGATGGCAAGTGTTATGGCAACAAATCCTGACAACACTTTGCAAGTTATGTACCAGAGAGTAGGAGACGAATTTCTGTGTATTGTTAAGAAGTATGGCAGCAAGACAAACCCTGAAGAAGCAATCACAATCACTCCTAAAGAATATGTAGACGGATTTAAGAAGTGCGTAAAGGAACATTGGTTCTTCAACTTCTTCAAAGATAACAAGATTATTACTTGGAGGTAGGATTATGAATAAAGTTTTTGAAACAAATTACGGACTGTTTATCTTGAACGGATGCGAACTTACATTGTCAGGTTCAGGAAAGTTCATCACCATCGAAAACCCAGACACTTTGGACGAAAAGCGTCTTGAAAAAATCTATTGGGTTTTCTTTGATGGTCACTTTGATGAAAATAGTCCGAAAGAAAAACTTAGCATTATTGCTAACGGTTTACAGGCTATACTCCCGAAATCGTTTTAATAACTTTGTCTAAACAATCGAGGGTAAACTCAAGTTTATTTTCTTCAGGGAGTCCGCTACCACTTACCTGAACACCGTTTTCAGTAAAGTCTAAAGTGATAACATATTTCATGTTCGCATTTGGAACTACACTGAAATCGATAGTAAGATTGTCTGTAGACTGTTTAGTCATCTCAGAAGCAAGTTTAGGATTTACTGAAAGGATATCTTTAATTGCTTTCATTACTTTATTAAGTTGTTCTTCAGGTTCACCTGTAATATTTTTATTTTTCATCGCATTATGAAAATCCATTAGATTCTGTTTAATCCAATTTGCCATTACCACAGTACCGTCTGACTTTGCACAACCTGTAACATTCATTCCATTGTATTTTGATTTCTTTTTCTTACCAGTATCAATTACGTTATCTTCTTCATCACCTACTGTAAGATTCTCAAAGGCAGAAACTATCACATTATTTTCTTCTTTATCTACAGAATTAGTGATGGCAGCATCTGTGTCATCATCATCTTTTGTATCATAATAGTCCTGTACAAAATCATGAACATTATCTTCTTCCTGACTTACTTCTTCTGTAGTTTCATTATTACCTTCTCCCTCTGAATATTCCATTACATTGTCTTCTTCTGTTTCCTGGGTATCTTCTTCCGCCTGTTCTTCCTGTGTATCTGTTACATTGTTTTCTTCCTGTGATACCTGTTCAGTATTCTGTTCTTCTAAAGGTTCTTCTTCTGTCTCTCCTACGGTTCCATCATAATGTTTACCTTCAAGAGAATCATACTTTTCAATAGCTTCATCAGCTGTAAGTCCTGTTGTCTTTTTTGGAATGCGGAACTCATTACCGTTACGATAAAGCTGCCATACAGAATAAGTTTTATCAGCTGGATTTCCAACAAGAACTTTATAATTACCGCCATCTTTTTTATTCATAAGGTCAATCTTACCAACCTTAGCCTTACTGAATCCTTTCTGTTTTCGTATAAGGTCCTGTGCCTGTTCAATAGAAATTCTATCAGTAAGCCAATCGACACCTTTATTAATTTTTCCCTTTATCTTATCAACCTTATCTTTAATACCATACTTTATTTTGCCAAGAGGATTGAATGAAAGGATAAGTCCTGAATTAATACTGTCTATAAACAGTTTGGTAATCATATCTACTGATACACTATCACCTTCTTCAATCTGTGGGAATATGTTTATATTATCATCTATTTCGTCTACAACCCATTTACCGTTTCCAACAAAGGTTGCAACAAGGTGTGTTTCAGTACCTCTCGAATTAAATGTAAGGTCAATATCATTTCCACCGGTAATAAGTCCATCAGAAAATATTCCTGCATTACCGAGTTTATTCTTAATAACTGTAGGCATTTTTCCTGTTACTTCAATCATAACTGTATTTCTCCATATATAATAATATGTAATTTTAGAGAAGATTTTATAAATTTTTCCTTTACATAATTTATTTTATTTGTTATTATAATTACATAAATTAAATGCTTTAGGAGGCAGATATGGGATACGAATCAAAGTTGGTAGTTGTTAAGAAGTGGAATTTTGATGCTAGAGTTTCTTTTGGAGAAACTATCGCAGAACTTAATCTTTGCGGAATGCCAAACAGTTTCTTTCCAATCAACAAAACATTTGAAAACGAATTGGAAGAAGGTAAGAAGATTTTTATGGCTTCTGAAGAAGTAGATACAGACTGCTACAATGACAGACTCCGCTACACCACACCAGAAAAACTTCTTGATGTTCTTCGCAAGTGTGAAGATGAAGAACCTTACCGCAGAACAAGAATGGCTATTGATTTATTGAAGTCGTTTGAAGAAGATGATGATTGGTATGACATCTTTGTTTTCCATTACGGTTATTAATCAAGGAGGAACAGGTTATGAACGAATACATTTATATTCCAGAATGCAGAAGCAATTTTGAATGGTCTAAGAAAGTTGTAATTGAGGATTACGACAGGGACGAAGAAATCGAAATGGGAAGATTGCATCTTTCTTCACATACAGTTATCGCAATGCTTAATGCACTTCCTGAAGGCGTAAAGTGGAATCCTTATACGGAACGGTTTGAGAAGGACGGTAAATCAATCTACTGATTTTCATGCCATCTTCTGAATAACTTCTTAGTAAAATTTTCAGCCTGTCTGATAACTTCAGGCAGGTTATCTATTTCAGGATTCTCTTGTAAAAATTGTTCTTCACTTATTACATTCTGATTAGCATCAATAAACTCGTGGTAGACAAATACATCACTCACTGTTTCATACGAATAAGATTTATATCTAACATTACCTGTTTCTGAATTAAAACTTGAAGGTTCATCGTCATAGTTTGTTTCCGTATCAAAATCATCTATGTAAACAATAATCTGAGAATCTCTGTCGTAGATATAAAATGAAGTAGAACCATAATCTTCAACATTATCCATATAGAATTCGTCAATATAATTAAATAAAATTCCGTCAAGTTCAACACTCTTCATGTTCATATCATGCCTCCTAGTTTATCCTTGCCTTAAATCCGTCTGATACAAGTTTTAACCACCTTGCATAAGTTTCTGTATAATCATTAGATTCAAATACAATAAATGAAATACAGTAACCGCAATCTATTAATTTAGGCTTATAACCAAGTTCTTTAAGTTTTTTGGCTACATCCCAACAACTCATAGAGTTCTGGTATTCACCCACATAAATATTATATTTACTGAACATTTATACCCATCTTTGAAAGTACATAAGTAATTGCTGCTGCTACAAGTACCTTAAATATAAAATCCATTATATACTGCCATTTCTCAGCCTTCTCTTTTAAAGGTTTCTGTTCAAGTGCTTTAAGACGAACGTCATGCGCGTTGATTGCCTGTAAAAGTTCCGTCTGCTGTTCACTCAAATCTTTAATATCCCGTTCCTGTAATTTAGTTTCAAGGACTACTGTTCTTAAATCCTTAATACTATCTTCAATCTGAGACAACCTGAAATTAACTGTTCCAAGGTCTACATCACATTTATGTTCCGTTGTTTTTTCTTTTGCTGTTCCTGCCATAGGTCTTACTTCCTTTTATTTGTAATCTATAAAAATATATAAAAACCACCTGTGGAAAACAATAAAAAACCACAGGTGGAAAAAATCTGTTAGGAGAGATTTTATGAAGACAGGGAAATGATTGAAAACCTGCCATAAAAAATATATAAAAAAGGAGCCCGATAAAACTTACCGGGCTCCCACTTTAGGAGGTGCTCATGTCAATATGAAACACTTATTATTAATAATAGAATTAACGTTTATTTAATTTCGATTTCTTCAACATCATACCCTTCAATCTCAAGAAATCTTATTACATACTCACCCCATACTTCCCATTCTTGAATATACGAATCATACTGTTCTATGACTTTCGCATATTCTTTAATGTCATTTGGATTTTTTATTTCCTTTATTTCCTTTAGAGGTCTTGGATACAGAACTGCTTTTTCTGCTTTCTGTTTGCTTACGCACCCTGTCATTGTTATTCCTGATAATATCATTAACAATATTACCAACTTCTTCATTAGTTTCTGCATTGTTTATCTCCTGAATTTTTTCCGTTTCTTTATCTTTTATCTTTTTTGTTTCTGACGCTACTTCAACCGCAGCTTCAGCTTTTTCCTTTTCGCTCTCAACATCTTTTCTAAGTTCTTTCATTTCTTTCTTAGTCTTTATCACTTCTTTTGTAGAGAAGACAGCGAATAAAAGAACACTAGCAAATATAAGGATTCCAATTAAGGTTGCGGTCATATTCATTTAGACCTCCTTCTCGCCAATCTTATTGAACAGTTTCTGGAAAGCCTTGAAGATAGTGTCATAGAAAACTACTGCACCACTTACACCAACAATACACTGAAGTACAAGTTCAGGACAAAATATCCCGATTGCACTCATACCAGCTCCAACAATAATGGTAACGAGGCTCCATACCTTCTTACCGCCTTTGCCGATAAAGTTTTTAATCAGCTCTGTTACACCAACTGTAGCAAGAGCAACTTCCGTGATTTTAGCCCAATCCATTTTTAGTCCTCCTTTGTTTCCATTCCGACTTCTATTTTATTGCCTATCTTCAGATGTACATTCTTAAATGTCTTTCTGATGATAAAGCAGATAAATGCAACTATAAGACAGCCACCGATGGCAAGCCCACCAATAAACGCAATATCACCAAAGGTAATATCATCATCTGTTTCTACTTCTTCATAGTATTCGTATTCTTCTTCCATTATTTCTTCCTTAGAACACCGAGCATGTTCTTCTTACTTCTTACATTAACTTTTGCACCGTCCTGTTTGAATCCATCCTGTTCAAATACAATAATACTATCAGTACCAAGTAATCCTAAACAGATTGCAACATGACCATATTTATTTGTAGGTGAACTGTCCCATATTACAACATCACCCGGCTTTGGTGATTTAGTTGAAGAGCGTGTAAAGTATTTTTTCTCTAAAGGCATTTTATTGTAATCAAGGTAAAGGTCTTTTGCACCACCTGTAGTTGTACAAGGTCCGGTATGTTCTTTAATGCCTTCCTTTTCTTTCCAATACTGTCTTGCAAGGTCTACGCATTGTGCTCCTGCATAATTATCAAAATCCACCTTTACACCATTGTACTTGTTTACGAATTCTTCCAATGTCATTTTTAATCCTCCTCAAAATTTTTATAATCATATTCTTCATAATGAGTATGATAATACTCAGTTTTGAATATCTCTTTAAGGCTGAACTTAGGACCAACTTTACATTTTACATCTCGTCTAAACAGTAAATGAAACCAAGTAACAGCGTCATTACCAGTAACATATTCCCTTATCCGTTTTACTTTATTTTTAAGACTGTAGAAAGGATTAAACCAGCACTTTACATCGCCATAGGTTGTAAGTTCATCAATAGATAACCTTGCGTAAGACAATAAATGTCTGACTGCTATTTTAGCCATTGCACTTCCAAGACTCCAACCCCTCACACATCTTTTGTAATCCTGGTGTGAAAGACAAGCAATAACAAAATCATTTATTGGTTTATTGTTTGTTGATTTATAAATCTTTGCATAACCGTAGGTAATCCAGAAACAAGTCTTATCTAATTTAAGTGGAAATGGGAAGAATAGAAAATTATGTTTCCAATCTGTATTACTGTCAGTTTCTTCAAATAAAAGAACTACTTCTTTTTTATCGTCATCAACATAAACCTTATAGTCTACATCAATACCAATCTCAGTATAATCAGAAGTATGTTTAATGTCATAGAATTTCTGTTGTTCTTTAGTCATCTGAACGGTCCTTGTATCCGTTTAATTCTTTTATTGTATCGTATACTTCACTAAGTCCATCATAATATTCACTAATCATAAACTCAATATCTTTATCAGATTGTCTCATAATTCGGTATAATGTATCAAGACATTCACCAAACTGTTTAAAATTATTTTCATCCATAGTTTTATTCTCCTATAGAAAATATGTAAAAAAGACCCTACAGTAGAATACCATAGGGTCTTTTCTGATTAAGGAATTAAGAAAGTTTTATTTCTTAGCAACTTTCTTTACATCTTCCTTAATGAATCTTGCACATACACCAAGTGCAGCATTGCCAATGATTGTTACAGAACCACCCCAAGCACTAGCTGTTTTGGCATCCATTTTACCTGTTACTCCAAGGTAAACAAAAATAGCATCTGCGGCAACTTCAGCTGCAGTTACAAGACCTACGATAAGGTCATAAAGATTCTTACTCATTTTGAATCTCCTCCTATAAATAAATATATAGAGTTTAAGCAATGCAAATTGCAAGTTTATTGTTCTGATTTCTTACTGATTGAATTTCGTAGTGAGATGTCGGGTACTGTGGTTCAAGAATATCACTAAATAATGTATCGCTTTTCTCAACCACGATTTCTTCCTGTGCCAGACCGAGGTGGCACAGGTCGGTAAGGTAATCATTAAGTTCATAGACCTTCATAATCCTGTTCCTCCTGTTATTTGGTTTATATCTGTAATAATAACATTAAATAAACAATTTGTAAACAGGATAAGGTTATAAATCTCCTTTATAACCGTTCTAGGATTAAAAATTTAAGGGGTATTTAGTGAATTTGGTATAATTACACTATCTACCCTGTTTGAATGCGTTATAGACAATCTATGAGTGGTTTTTCTTGTCTTTATGAAATGTAGTAATACAAATTGATACAAAAAATATAATAATCAATACACCAGCTAGTATAAGCATTTATTCTTCTTCTTTGAATATATTGAACAATGGGAATCTGAACTTCTTTATCTTTCTTAATTCCTTCATATGTTCAATTGCATGTTCTGCAGCAATGTTCAGGAACAAACTGTCGTCACATTTTATACATTCCACTTCAGTCAGGCGTTTATTGGCAATAAATTTATAGTTATCCTGATAATCATATCTGCCATCTGTTGTTAAACCTTTAACCGTAACTGTTATCATATAAGAGTTTCCATAACAACATTCACTCTTAACATAAACTTCATGCTTGGTTTCTTTTTCTTTTGCCATGCTATTTAGTCTCCTTCTCCAAGAAATGATAAACATACATTTCACCGTTTAATACAGCACTTGTAATATGTTTAACTTCAAATCCTTTGCATATAGCTTGATTAAGTTGTTCTACACATGTTTTGTTCTTTTCCTGACTTCTTTTACTGAATGTTACAGGAATGGTTGTTATCACTCTGTATTCTTTCATTTTATTTCTCCTTAAAAGATTCTGTTAGTTGGTACGTCTACCAAACTTAACCAATACTCTTACCGGAAGACAAAACAGAAAATGCCTTATACGTTTATCTCACTGTAACCCTGTGTGAAACGTATAAAATAAGGATTGGTGAGGAGTGGACTTGAACCACCGACCAAAGGCATTCATCGGCTTATCCTTTAATACCGCAAAGCTCTACCATTCTGAGCTACCTCACCAAAATGGTTCTAAGTGCGAAACTAAAACCCATCGCCCCTTTAAGTGCTCCTTAACATAATTGCCGAGAGTCTGTTAGAACCAATATAGGTACTGATTGGACTCGAACCAATATCCCAGAATTACTTCTCATAGCATTAACCGTTATGCTTACAGTACCTATGTCTGTTTAAGTAAGACACCAAACCTTCGTTTGACTATGCGTTTCCAAATGTTTAATCAAGGTCTCCTTGTTTACGCATAACTTTTAGACCTTTAGATTGGTTCAGGACTTGAACCTGAATCTCAGGATGGAACCTTTACAGGATACGTCTCCGGTGTTCTACTAGTTAAACTAACCAACCAATTTATTTTAATATTAGAATCTATTCAAACAAAAATTCTTCTGTATTCTCTCATTCTATTTCCCCTTATTGTATATTTTCTTGTTTCTCAAAGCATCCACATATTCATCCCTGCCCTTAAATCCATACTTTACAACATCAACGGCAATCATCTCAGCCACAATCCAAGACGAAATCATATCATAACCGGACATAGCAATTTCAGAAACAATGTTATGAATCTCGTCTATATCCTTATGAGACCATTTAAGCAGCCATTTAACTTTATTATTCTGACCACTCGGATTCCTATGGTGTTCAATTATATTAGTTCCTTTTATACCCTGATTCTCTTTAATGATATTGACAGCCATTTTATTTCTCCTCTAATTCATCAATAAAAATCAGTTCCTGAGCATACGGTAAACTTCTTGCCCATTTAATAAATGATTCACTCCATTCTGTAAGTTTGTGGAATCGCCTTTGCCCTTTACTGCACATTGCTAATAAATTTTCATAATCCATTGTAACGGTTCTTTTCTGCAACCAAGATTCAGGCAACAACCTTATCAATTCTTTCCAATAGCGTTTATCTTTTGTTTCATTGTATTTTTGTCTAAGCCATTCAAGATAATTTATGAAAATAAACCACATTCCTTCATTATCAATGTTACCACCCATTAACGTTTTTTCCGACATAAAGTTTTCAAAATCATCCATTTCAAAACATTCTTTAGTTATTGGTGTACTTGCCAACTTGTGCATTGTGGAGCAGGAATTGCTCACTGTACCAACTTTGTAGGTGTCGAACTCTTTCCACCAATAAAGCGGAGCGGTTATATCAACTGATACAAAAATCTGCCTCATAAACTTCCTATGCTCTGAACCTGCTTTTATCAGGCTTTGTGCAAGTTCCATATCATTTCTACCAATAGCAAAATCCCATCTTCCAATTTTTGAACATTCAGTTCCACCTAATTTATCTTGAGAACATTTTTTACAATCAATTTCAGAACATATCCCACTATCAGATTTACCCCAACTTTCTTTAGGGTTACGCATTCCACGCAATGCACCTTCGAAATTAAATACTTCTGTATTTTCAAACTTCATTTCTTTTCCTCTTTCTCTAACATTTCCTTACTCCACTTACAGTATTCTTCGTAATAAGGACTTTCTTTAGGACAGAACATCAGGCAATCCTTAAACTGTTTTTCTGCATTTTTAAGTTCTTCCTGAAGTCTTATTCTTTCGTTACACAAATAAGTTTTCTGTTCCTTTAGCTTATTGTTTTCATCAACAAGTTCCTGATATTCATTACCATTCCTTAGCCAAATCTTTAATGACTTGCAGCAATCAGAACAAAGTTCACAACTGTTACTGTTTATTGTTTTCAAATCACCATCTGATGTTGAATACTTTTCTGAAATAACAAGATTCCTGAACTTGAATCTCAGAACATTAAAGAAGGTAATATCTTCTATCTGTTCTTTACCACATCTTTTACAAATAAATACGATTTGTGTTCTCATTTATTTATCTCCAAAACAATAATTATAGGTTGGTTCATGCCACTCATCATCTTCCCACTTACGAACAGCAATATTTATGTAATCTATTTGTGCATCGTCATATTCAAAATAGTAATAGTTTGTAGATATTCTTCCTGTACGTCTGTCCTGAACCTGACCTTTACCCTGTGACAGCCACATAGCAAGTTCTTTATTGGTGATGTGTCGGTCTTTCTCAGATTCTTTAGAACCGATACGGTATGTCCGGTTTCCTTTATTACCTGACATAATATGGCATGTATCACTGACCATTTCCTGTAAATTTCTCCATTTATCTACAGCACTCTGATATGCGTTTCTTACTGAAATATAAATATGGTCTTTAATCCATTCTATCTGTGCATCGGTAAAATCCATATTATCGGTATAACTCATTTCATAGTTTACTCGTTTTCTAGCAAATTCCTCTGCGTCCTTACTGTAAGATTTTATTTCGCCTTTATTACTAAAGTAATAATTATCAGTTTCGCAATCATCAGGTTTAACCCTTAATTCATAACCCGTGGTATCATCAAAAAATGTTGGACACGAATCATTATCCCAATCATTCCAATCTTCTTTATCTCTGTATTTCCATTGAAGTTTCTCACTTTCGTTATAGGCTTTCTTTACTTCATAATTAGGGTCATAATAGGCAAAAGTATAATTGCTATCATAATACTTTGTGGCAAACGGTTTTATATTATTTGAGGAATGATGAAGTTCTGTCATTGTATCAGTACATTCACTCACTTGCTTTTTTATATGTAAAATATCTGTTGCCACAAATCCTTTCTTACCTTCAAGTTCGTCATCCCATTCAAAATAAACATATTTCTTGTCGTATAATTCCATAATTTTACTCCTTATTATAATAATAGAATTACACTTGTTTCAGGAATTGTTCTGTTTTCATAAGGAAATCATGTCTTCGTTCATACCTTGTTTGATTATTGAACGCATCAAAGAAATCGTCATACCAGAATTTAAGAAGTTCTTTTGCTGTTTTAAGTTGTTCCTTATTCTTATTATAACATACACTGCAGTCTGAATTATTCTCAGCAAGGTTTTTATTAAGCTGCTCAATTTCCTGTGACAGATTACCTATATATCTTCGTAATATCTCACTTCTGTTCCAGGGTATGTCTTTTATAATATATTCTACAGCATCTTCAAGACTGTCAAAACGATTTCCGTCTACATATACGATTGGCTTGAAATTATATTTTTCCGCTGTCATACTTATTCCACCTTTTCCCAATTTTCAAGGTATTCATCTGTAAACCATTCTGCACCGGTGAAAATATGAGATACTGCCCCTTCCCTGTAGTCTATTCCTATAACCATCATTGAATGAGTATGATTTTTATTCTGAATAACATCTCCAAGTTTCAGGTCAGTCCATTTAAGACCTTCCGGTTTGATACGGTATCCAATAGTAACGTCCCAAACAGGTCTGTTATCACAACAATCTTCCCAACCATTTCCTGAATTATATTGAATGGTCTTACCATCTTCCCAGGCTGCTATTATATCAGCAAACTGTCTTCGAGAAGTATACCAGTTCTCACACTCATCTTCAGTACCTTCAAACAGTTTGGTCTTGGCACCATAATCTTTCTTAACAGTTTCCCATCTATCACTTCTACAAGATGTAAGATAATAATCTTCAGGATTAGACGACCCTCTGTGAAGATAAACAATCCAATTCTTTTCTTTTGGTGTTGATACAAGATAGGCAAGATTATAGCTTTTATCGTCACAATTAAATCTTTCCGCATAATACTCAGGCATAATGTTTGTAATAATACTTGTATCGCAATCATCTTCAACATATTGTTTCAACTCATCTATAGTATCTGCAACAATAACCTTGCTACCAATTTCTAATTCATCTGCGTTCAATGCGGTATAACATCTTTCGGTTAAAAATTTCATTATTTACTCCTTATTATAATAATAGAATTAGTCGATGTTTTTAATTACCATTTTTATTAGCCCTACCAGAGCAGCTACCAAAAACATATAACCTGAAGTTTTAAGATAATCAATAAATGTAAGATGATAACCTGTTGTAATTTCCATCGTCTTTATTATCTGTCTGAACAAAGGAATTGATTCTGAAGCCCACAATACGCAGGCATTCACAAATATACAGATAATTATAATCAATAAAACCTTGAATATGTCTTTCATAATTTTACTCCTTATTATAATAATAGAATCACTGTTACTTTCCGTCATCCTCATCGATATTCATATTTGGATTATTCTTCATCAATGCTTTTGCAAACTTGATAGCCTTTATACATTCATCACACAATCGAAATGTGGTATATCTTGCTTCTGACTGAGTTATTGGTACTGCTTTACCGCAAACACCACAATTAATAGCATAACACAACTTATCACTTATCGTCATTTTTATTTCTCCTCTGTATTAAGTGCCTTCTTCAAATGTTCTTGAATAAACATCTGATTAAAATCATCTATAACATAATGATTAATACTAGATAAAATTCTATTTGCAAATACAGGCTTTGAATATATGTCAATTAATCCTTTATCAGCTAGAATGTTTGTATACATAATCAAGAAGTGGGAAAGATTATCACGAATATCTTTTGTAACTTCATTCCATAACTTATCTCGTTCTTCCATAGCGGATTCAAAATGAGCATTATCAGGGTCAAATAATTTGACAAGTTCTTCTAATTTTTCAAACAGTTCATTATCACTCATAGTTCTAAAATCCCTTAGTTACAGATACAGTATCGAGAGTTCCAACAAACAAGATATGAATATCGTCAAAGATAATATTCAGGCTGCGGTCATAAAACTCTTCTCCTGTATGTTCGTGATAATATTCCCATGAAACAAACTTGATGAAGTTACCCTTTGGGAATTCAAACTTATTACTTTTTCCCGGAAAATAATGATAATCAATCTTACCATCTATCTTATCTCTGAAATCTAACGAAAGGTCTTCTGCATGATTCATTCCGTATGGTGTAATGTAGATTACATTCTTACCTTTCTTTACAAGTTTTAATGCCTGTTTAAGACAGCGAGTTGTCTTTCCTTTACCTCTATTCAGTTCAATCTTTTTCATTTATCTTGTCTCCACTATATCACAATAAGCAATTTCTGATTTTGGTACAATACGAAGCCACAAATTTCTTACAAAGGCAATTTTGATATAATCAGCTGTATGTACTGTTCTCCATTCCCAATCTATGGCTTTACGTTTTCTATCTTCTTCAGAATAACGATAGACTGGTTCAAGTACCTGAATGTTGCATCCATGATTAAATGCGTACTCAAGTTTCTTTAACCGTTTCATTTTAGATTTTTTCATTTCTCCTCCCATGTCATAGATTTTCATCAAAATAGTGAATTCTATGATATTCCTCATAATACTTTATTTCTTTATTCAGTTTATGAATATTATAGAGTGTACCCGGAAGAACTAACAGATAAGCGATGAAGAACGGAACTATGAAAATGAATCCTTCGTCATCCATTCCAAACTTCTTATACCATCCGAGTTGTTTCCAAGTCTTACGGTTTCCTGTCCAACGGTAACTCCAACCATAATCACCGTCATCGGCATAACTATCCCATTCTTCCCATAACATTCCTAGATAAGGATGCTTTGTATAATAACTATCTGTTACTATGCACATCTGACACCAGAATCCATATTTGAATGGGTGTAACAGTCTGTGAATCATGTCTTTTGTTTTATATCTCATTTATTTATCTCCGACCTCTATGTTCTTTCCAATCACAATAACGGTCCAGATTTTCTTTAGTCATTGGAAGACCTATAAAATCATCTTCTGTTATTTCTCGTTCCTCAACTAAATGAGAAAGTATCTTTGGCTCATGTTCTTTAATCCGCCTAAGACATTCCTCATGTTCAGCAACTTCTGTTGGTGTCATAGGTCTTTCGTGAATTACTTTAGTTGTATTCTGAACATTTGTTGTTTTTCTACTAAAGAAAGAACCTAGTAAAAACATGCCTAGTGCTGTCATTTTATCCCCTTCTACAAATAAAGAAATTCTTCAAGAACCTCATCATACTTCATTTCGTAGTCAATACTCTTGTCCCGATTAGTTAGATAATAGTCTGAAGATTTCTCACCATACTTGTTACATTTATCCTGAAGTTTACGGACTTTCTTTTCAAACTTTCTCAATCTGTCTAGTTCTTCATTATGTGCATTGAAAGCATCATATACAGCCTCAGCATTAATAAACCATTGTTCAGTAAAGTAATCATGATATGTTGTTTTATAACCGACTAATTTATCAACAGGGACTTTATTATCTTTGAGATACTTCTCCCACCAATCAGTAAATTCTTTATTGAACTTCATCTTCACTTCTCCTTATGTTCTTTATCAAGCCATTGGCATACAGCAGTACTGATAAAGAGAATCTCAAATACACCTAATGGAAAAAGAAACACAATAAATGCCTTTTCAATAAAGATGGCAGCACAAATCATTACCACTATGAATAAAGCAAGAATTACAATAGGTACCCATAGATGTTTATATATCCAATCCTTGGACTTCTGAATGAACTTGTCCCATTTACTTTCCAGCCATTCCCCGTTTGTCATTTCTTTCTCCTGAAAAACTTCCTTACCTTATAATAATAGAAATACCGTAATTTCGTGAAAATCTGCTTGAACGGATTCCTGTAGACTACTTTCATTCCGTAATTCTTTAACATATGACCGAGATTACATAAGAACGGTTCATATCCTTTAATCTTGTCCTTGAAAGCGACAGCTATAACATACTCATTTCCATACTCATCTGTTATGGTACAATCATCAAATCCGAATGTTTCAGAAAGATGAGTAAACTTCCATTCACCTTTGTAATCTTCAAGTGCGTCACAGCAGGTAAGCAGCATTGTCGATAATACACCCATTTATATCTCCTTTAGAAATCTATTTCAATTAATTCACCGGCTTTATTACCAAAACGGTCTTTACTTTTATTCCATTTCTCATAAACAAGAACTTCGTCAGGCTGATATGTGATGATAACATTCATAACTTTAGAAATAGTACACAACCAAGTATCACCTGTATAAGCGGAAAACTTGTTTGAATCATCATAAGTATAAGATACATTACCACCAATAGTCTTATAAGGTGGTTTACCGTCATTTGCTTCATAAATCTTAATTGTCATCATATTTACTCCTTTAAGGTAAAGATAATTTTATTTTTAAAATGAGAGTTCTCACCATTTTCTTTAAGAGTGAAAATACCGTTTTCTTTGTCTTCATATTTGTCATTAAGTCCAAACATAAAAAATACCTCAGTATCATCAGGTATATTTTCTATAAGTTCTTTAAGTCTTTTAATTGTCATTTTATCCTTCCTCCAATATAACTTTCGATTAATTCAAGGTCTTCCGGTTTGACATATTTAAGGACATAACCTTTACCGTAAGAATTATAATCAAACTCATCATTACCATACCACATGGAATATTTGAAAAGTACCATGTATTGTTTTGCGTCTTTATGATAAAGGATTCTGCCTTCAGCCATATTTCCATCTTCAAGCCTACAAATAACCTTATCCCTTTCTCTTAATGTATTTCCGTTTTTATCTACAAAATGTGGCATTTATTTCTCCTCCTTTATCTTTCCTAAAACCAGTTTGACAATATCCTTATTTTCTATCTCTCCAACAACCGGAAAATGCTCAGTATCTTTTTCAACTTCTTCCTGATTGTAATAGCCAATACCAGCTGAAAAGTTTTTACTGAAAATATTATGCACTTCAAAGCATCTGCCTATAAAGAAAAAGAAATATCGTTTATAAGGTGCATAAAGGTTACGATAAATTTTCATTTGTTTACTCTCCTTATGGATGCGGATTAAGAAAACTTCCACGATTTGACCTAGAACTGACTGCATATAGTAATGGAAGTCCTTTTTCTGTTATAATTTCAATTAGTTTTTTCATAGACAAAGGTTTTTCACATTCTTCACAAGGTATGGCAACACCTTCTTTATTCATAATCTTATGTCTAAGCCTACAGTTATAAAATTCTGAACTTTTTTCATTAACATAAAAATTTCTATCTAAGGCTTCACAGTTTTTGCAAGTTCTTTCCATTTATTCACTCTCCTTACTGATTCTTACAGTAATAGTATTTCCAGTTTCCTGGTTTACACAATCATAGACAAAATCCTTTCCATCATTGTTTACCTTAAAGAATGTTTCCATTTTATCGCAAAGAATATGCAGACAATTGAAGATTGCATTTGAATCTTCTTTAGTCATATTCGGAATAGCATAGTTTTTCATATCGAGTTTTTCCATTTATTCACTCTCCTTTGGAAGAACAATTTCTTTCCAAGCGTAAACCTTTATTGGATTGTTACTTGCAAAACAATGTAAAGATTTACACCATATATCTATTTCATAATAGAAACCACCATATTCAGATTTCAAAGCAACAAGATACTCCTTTTCAGTTTCGTCTTTCGGAAAATCTCCGTCTTTTACATAATGCCATTCATTAGCCTTGTTATAGCCGAACTCTGCACCTTTTCCCCAATGTTTTTTTATATCTTCATAATCACAATCGATAGAATGTTCTGGATGTTTGATATACCATTCTTGTTTATGATTTACTTCATCAAATGCGTAGTATTCTGCTTCTTTCTCAAACATAATTTACTCCTCAAAACAATAATCTTCTGTAGGACTATACCATTCACTATCACCATATTTCCTTACAACAATACGCTGACCTTCTTCGTTTATTGTGATTTGTGTATCAGCGTCTTTCGGGTCAAACCAATAAAAGTCATAAACCTTTCCAGAGTGAGAAGGTTCGTGTTTCCATTCACCATTATCTTCTGCCAACCATTCGGCTAACTGTTTATTTGTTATGTTTTTATTCATATTCTTCCTTACTCCTTAATTTCAGAAGTCTTAATATTTCTTATCTGTACAAGCGGAAGCCATTCCTCTTTATCTTCAAACTTCATCCACAAATAAGAATTGCCAAACTCGTATTCAACAGGAAAGAAATCTCTCTTGAATCCGTCAAACCAACGTACTGTAATTTTAATCTTTTTCATAATTTACTCCTTATCAAACTTCGGTTCACACCAAGCAACAACACCTTCCAGTCTGCCATATTCGTCTCGCCAACATTCGCCATCATAATAACCAGCACCTACATTAGTCCAAACATAACGATAGTCGTCAGGTACATCATCGTCAACAACTTTGTGCCATTGTGGTCTGCCTGCTTTAATTCCTGCAAGGAAACCTTTCATAGCAAAAGTCCAGCACTCACATTTTTCTTTGCAAAAATGATTTATGTTTTTACAAGTTGCACAACATTCTTTTTCAGCAAACTCTTTTGCCATTATTTCATCTTTCATTCTTTATCCCCTTGAATAATCTTATACGGTTCTTTACCATTTCCATTGTCATATAAAAATGCCACTAAATTACCATTTGATTTCTTAAATATAGTTTCATTACAGTGATAATTTTCAAATGCAGAATACAAACTGTACCATTCTTCTTTTGTGATTTTAATTACTTTCATTTTTCTATCTCCTTTAAGAGTTGTTCTGCTTTATTAATTAACTGTGGGTAACTATCTGCAAATCTTCCATCTGCATAAATGAGTTCCTTAATGATTCCTGTTGCTTCAATAAGTGTCTTCTCACATTCGTGATAGCCATCTTTATAAGCCTGTTTAACTTCCTGTTCACTACCCATATCATATTTTATTACATTATGATATGGTAGATTATCAAAATATTGATTTGTTTTATAATTAAGCATTTTCTTAGTCATACTATCATCTCCTATCTAGCAAGACATTCGTCTACAAGTTCACTCTTGGTAATACTGCCTTTCTCGCATATCAAGTTAAGTACCTTCTGTAGATTAAAAGCAGAAACACCATCAGCCCATTCAATGTCTACAACATCTACACCGTTTTCTTCTCGTACCTGATAAGCAAGCTGGTCTTCTTCGTTCAAGTCTTTAATATGACTGTTTATGAATGAACAGTTATTCTTTACTTCTTCACGAACTTCAGAATGCTTATCAACATGACCGCAAGGATTTTCCCAACAGTCTACGACAAGCCTGCGGCTACCGTCATAACTGAAACCTTTATGGATTGTATCGACACCTCGTTTCTTTCCGCACTTAGGACAATAGTCTGATATGGTTACTGTCATATTTGCCCAACCTTCATGCTGTTCACAACTTGGAATTGTTACCCTCATAATTTTACTCCTTATTACAATTATAGAATTAAACGAAATACTGAGAGTATTCAGGGTGGTCTGAGAGAATCTCTTCCTGAGACTTCTCACTCATTGGCTTACCATAGAAGTCATCTTCTTCACAGGGGTCAGAATAATCTGGCTCATCATAATCATCATAAGCTCTATCAAGTTCTAAGAGAGGATTGATTCCTTGTTTAAGTAATTCACGGAACTTATTGATGTCAGGGTTACCGCTATATCCGTTTACGCACATACACTCTTCACTTCGTGGTCTGTATCCGTAAACATCCTTGTACATGTCTGAATAGTCCTGACACATATTATTGAACTTTACGATGTCGTCCTGTGTTTCAGTTCCGTTTAAGATTCTGTTGTAGAATTCTGTGTTATCCATAAATCTGCCTCCTAAAGCATTTACTATACTTAGGATTATAACACGGAATAAAAATTATGTATAGGAAAAATGACTATAAATCTTCAAAACATTTTGGCATAACCTCTGGCCAATAGTTTATATTAAAACACCTTTCGTCAGTAACAAGAGGATGGAGAATCTTAAGCTGTTCTATTGTCATCTTCGGCTGCTCTTTCTTCATCTTCTTTACATACTCTTCAATCTTCTTACTACGGTACATCTTATGAGTATCTTTTATGCCGAATTGCTTCAGAATCGCTTTCATATTATCATAAGATATATTCAATTCCCTAGCATACTGTTTAGCGTTTACTTGTCTATCATACTCTTCTACAGTCTTTCTGATTATATCTTCAGCATCAGGACTCCACAATAAACCGTTATGGTCACCTTGTCCTACAGGCTCTATACCGTTATCGTGAAGTATATGAGTTATTGAGGCATTGGTTCTGTTGTATTTGTTTGCAAGGTATGTGGTTGAAATGGATTCCAATTTTGTTTCCTTTGATTAAATTTCTGAAGTGGACCATAAAAGAACATTATGGTTGTATCATTGTATTTATATGAATTCGGCATTACTTTACTGTTATCGGTAAAACCTAAAGTATCTGCACACCGTTTCCATTCACTTGTATCTATCTCTTTACTTACATCAACTTCTATCCTAGTCTTACTTGTGATGTAAACTTGAGCTTGTTCATTAAAGAACTTAATGATTTTCCATCTAAGTTCATTATTATCCAATTTTAATTTCCTCCCATCTCTCTTAATAACATACTGAACTCTTCCATAAGAACCTCAATATGATACTTTGGTAATTTCTTTATTTCCTTCTCGCTATATCCTATCTTGTTAAGCCACTCGTAGAACATCTTCATTTCTTTTCTCCGAGAATAACTTTCCCTTTACAGTAAGGACAAGACATGAATAGTTGTATCGGTGTAATATGTTTCTTCTTACATTGTTTCCAGATGTTTATCTTCCTGTCTATGCATCCTACATAGAACCAATCTGGGTTGTTGTTTATCTCGTTCCAATGGCAAGGAACAGGTACTTTTTCGTCTCCCATCTTTTTCTCCTTTTATTACATTATAGAATTCTGGTAGAGTAGAATTCTTATTTCTTTACCTTTCTCTATCCTGTAATTAGCAAGTGGAGAAATCTTTTCTACTAACTTATCTACATTCTTATCAGTATGACTAAATATCAGTATGATACTGTCGGTCGGTGGATAATAAGACTGTTTGATTAGCTCGATATTGTTCTCCTTCATTATCTTCTTTAGATTAGCTGCTGCAAGCTGTGTTCGTTTCTTCATTTTAATCCTCTATATAACTGTATGATTCGTCTTCACCATAAAGACTATCAGTAAACATTTTTAATTCGTCTTCTATATCTTTCTCTTCTTCTGTGCTTATCGTACTAAAGAAACCATCATCTGGTATCTTAATCTTCTCAGTTTCCTTCTCTATCATCATTGTTTCATACTGTACATGCTCTCTTGTATAAAGATGGAAAGTTGCACCTTGTAAACCATCAAAACAGTCTTTGAAGTAAATAGGGAGATTTGGGTTAGGGTTATTAGGGTGGTCTACCTTATTAGTAGATAAGTCTTTAATTAAGTTTATTAATTCATGTTCGAGGGGTTTATAGAAAGGAAGTTTATATCTACCCATTTTTGCAAAGTTTAATGTTACCATAGCAGGTACAGGGTCTTTATCTACTGACAAATACTCACTCTTATCGTTCCCGAATATCTTCTTACATTGTGGAATAAGGAAATCCTTCGCATAATGGTCCCCACTAATAAATGCGAAGTTTACCCCGTTATCTCTCATGTATAGCAATAACTGTAATATCTTCTCTTGGTCAATCTGGTTATCAGGTATCTTATTATTCATAAACATACGAACGGTAAGAATACTCTTTATGTATCTGTCTTCTTGGTCATAATATAATGCACTAAATCCAGTATGGTCATGTTTCTGGGACGCGTCTATATGTACATATACATTCTCACCGTGATAATTCTCAAGTGCTACATCAGGATTCCAAATCTCACTTGGTACTGTACTGTCATATATACCAATCTCTGGAATATCTTTATTGAAAGGATTCTTTAATGTCTTATCCCATATCTTACATACTACAGAAGGGTTCATATACTTATTAGAACCACTCATAGCCTTACCAGACATATTGGCAAGGGAGAATATTAAATCTTCTTCGTAGAACTTTCTGATTGATACAGGAACCATTTCTACCAAGTCTTTATTCTCGTCTAAGAACTCATTTACTGTAATACCATATGTTTCGTTTATTCGTCCAATAGTCGATTCGTCTACATTATCTACTATGAATGGTTCTATCTCACCGTTTCCGATAAAGATTGGGAACTTTTCTTTACTGAAGTTCTTAGGGTTAGCTTCGTATACAGAAGCCTCCATTATTACTGTATCACCTTCTTTCTTTGCTTTCTCAAGTTCAAGTGCAACAAATGAAGAAGAGGTTGTGGTAGACGAGATAATGCCACTAAATCCACCCCACGTTCCTTTTTCGTTACTATAGGTCATTACAGAACGCTGTCTCATCTCTTGGAACATCTTTTGTGTTTCTTCAACTTCTGTTCCTTGTGCTACTTTTCGTACATTAGCTTCGTCTAGAATACACCCGAGCATATCTTCACCGATAATATGTGATACATTAGAACCTGGTAATACTTCACAGAATGGAAAGATAATAGCACTTTCAACATCTTTTCGTTTTACATCTGGGAGATTCCAATAGGGAGTCTTATCGATAATCTTCATAAGGCCTTTCATACCGGTTGAGGTTGATTTACTCATAGTGTATGATAACCAGAAGATTTTCGGAATAGTAGAAGGGGAAAGGTTAAATAGGCATGGGAAATTCTTCCAACAAGACATCTCGTATAGTATACGGTCTACAAGTATACGAGAACCATATGACTTACCAGTTCGGGAGGCTCCTGTAGCGATAAACTTTCGTTTTGGTACAGTGAGTCCTACTTCATTTACATAAGTTGCGTGGTTAAATTCTTTTACGAAGTCAGCTACATAAGGTCTTATAGCATCTACTTCGTCGCCTAAGTAAAATTCAGAAGTCAGCCATTCTTCTATAGGTGCGATTTTCCGAATAAGTTCTGCTCTAGCCATACTATTAATAATAGATGGCTAAAACTAAAAAGTCAACTAATCGTCGTCATAATAACTTAAATCGTCATCCATACAGTCTTCTACATCGTCTTCATCACAACCGTAATAATCAGCCCAATCACTGTTATCCCAATGGGTTTCACGCCAACCTTCTTTATACTCGTCTATCTTGTCCTGTTTTTCTTCGTCGTCAACATCACAAATAAAGCTACCGTCAGAACAGTAAACACCGTCTTCTTTTTCTACAAAATAAGCAGATTCTTCGTTATTTGAAACGCGGTCAATTATAGGACTTGTTTCGAAATCTTCATCAAAATTCATATATTATTCCTCTTTATGACTTAATAATAGAAAAAGAGTCCATATCGTAAGATACAGACCCTTTAGGCTTAGGATGTTTTTATAAACTGACTGATAAAAAAGTATCAGTTTGGATATACTTAATATATTAGAAATCTACATCAAAAGAACTGCAATAAGAAGTATTCCTACAGATATAAAACCGAAGAAGATGGTACTGTTTTCATAAATACACATCTTCTTATAGTTTCTAACTCTTTTGAATTTTTGATACTGTTCAAGACAAATTACGAATAAACAGCCAAGAATCCCACCCAATACACCTAAAACATTAATCATAACATTACCTCCCGATTATATTTTATTTCGTGTTATAATTATATTATAGTGTTATTATTAAAAAACTTTAGACTTTTTTAATAAATTTTTTATAGCAAGCAAAGGAGTTGAACCTTTAGATAAAAGATTGATTGCGGGTGGGAGGGAAAGCAATCGTGGATTCTTTTACCGTAAACCGTTACCTTGCTGTAATATCGGGTCGTATAAGAATCGAACTTATATAGACGGATTAACAGTCCGCTGCACTAACCATTGTGCTAACAACCCTAGAAGTTTCGCCGATAAAGATAAAAAAAAATGAATGCTTTAGGAGTTCTTTATCGACTCGCTTTCGCTTACTGTATTCCGGTGATACAGTTCACCATTTCCATCCCATTTAGGAGCCTTAATGCACATATTCTGCACTTAGGATAATATAAATATTAGAATTTAGATTAATTTGATTAAACCCGTTCAAAATACGCCGAAAACAGTGGGTCTACCCTTAAAACAAGTAATTACACTAGAAACCGTAAATACCCGGTGTTTTTTAACGATATCGTGGTTTTAACGGGTATTTTGAAGGTAGTCAATAAAAAACCTGCACCTTAATTAAAAAGTACAGGTTTATCAGGTTTAGAAGTTATATGAAACTAGTTCAATACAACACGGTAGAATGAGCTAAATACACCTTTAACATCGTTTATACCGTATGTCATAAGTGTTTCTTTAGCACTTGAACCAATTACCTTTGTTACAGTATTTGGAACATTTACAGGGTTTTCTACTACAGGTACAAAGCTCTTACAACAAGAAGCAATAATACCAACAGTAGTATCCATAGCATTAAATTCCAAACCACTCTCAAGCTCTGTAAGGAAATATCCGTTCTTTGTAAGAGGGTCTTTCAATTCTGAAAGAACTGGTACTGCACGGAATTTAGCAACACTTACACCTTCTTTTTCAACAGCACAAAGGATTGACTTGTTATTGTCTAAACGGAATCTTACCTTGTCTGCATTCTGGAGAAGGTTGTTGAATACAAATCCATAATTGATTGTGTTTTCAACATTTGCTTCTTTACAAAGAGCTGGTGTTTCATAAGCAAGCATATTCTGCATAGCTGATACACAAAGTCCATGTGGATATTTGTCTTCAACATATTTTGAAACAGCCTGTTTATTTGATGAAAGCAAATCCTTTGCCTTAAGAACAAGCGGATTCTTTGTTCTAAGTGCATTTGAAGAAATACGTTTAGAAACTGAGCTGAAATTAAAAGCACTGTTCTGGTCTTCTTCAAATGTAATAAGGTTCCACTTATCACTTGCACTACAAAGGAAATTTCCTACAATAGTCTGTCCTACATCGTTAATACAATCAACCTTAGGAGAAACAGCGTAGTCCTCCATATTAACTGCTGACTTAAGAATCTGAACTTCAATTTCAGGTGTCTCAACAGATGAACCAACATACTCTTTTGCAGGATTATATGCAACAAAGTTATTAAGAAGAAGCATACAGTCGTCAGCATTTATATTACAAGCTTCTTTGTAATAAGAGAGAACAGCCTTTGGACTGTTACCACTCATTGTAAACTTTCGTCCTGTATTATCTTCAAAAATTACAGAATTACGAACAACTTTAGTTGGAACGAATGCAACATTCTTACAGTCCATATCACGAGTTCCAATCTTATTCTGAAGTCCGAACAAAGATTGGAAAATGTACTTGTGAAGAACTTCATCAAGTCGTGCAGACTGAATTTCAACTAAATCATTCTTCTTCTGATTAAATATAACTGCGCCACCTTTGTCATTAAGTCTTACTGATACAATGTTTCCTTTATACTGAATATCATATCCATTATCGAGGAACATTGCATCATCAACAAGACCTTTGTCTGAAAGTGCGCGTACAAAATTATCTGTTCTAATCATATTCGTAATCTCCTTAATATTTAGAGTTTCTCAATTAGAACATTGAGTCGTAAAGTTTGTTAAGAGCAGCTGTATTACGGTTGCTTGCAGATTTAAGTGCTACCTTTTCTTCGTTCATCTGTGTCTGTGAACTCTGGAAAAGTCTCTGTCTTTCTTCTGCTTCGTGCATCTTTACAAGTTCAGCGCGTGACTGAATAGCCTTCTGTTCTTTAATCTGTGCCTGACGAGCTTCCATTCTAGATTTGAGTGCTTCACGACGTTCGTTAGACATTTCAGGTTTACGACCTGAACGAAGTGCTTCACGTCTTGCAAGAAGTTCATCTTTCTTAGACTGAATTGATGGACGGTTAGAAGATTTAATAGCTTCACGTTTTCCTTCCAAGTAACCCTGTTTACGAGCAGATACTACCATCTTAGCAATCTGAATCTTTTCGTAGTTCTGGAATACAGGAGCAAGTGCTCCTCTTGTAATTACAACTTTATTATTCTGAAGAACAGGTTTGTAAGTACCTTTTCCATTATCTACATAAGCTGCACAACATGCGATAACGCCCTGTGTAGTATTCTTAAATGCGTATGCAAGTTTACCACTCTTTATAACCTTACCGTCAAGAACAGACATATCTTTACTGTTTACAACTTTATAAAGATTGTAATTGCGTATCTTAGAAGAACGAACTTTCTGAAGTCTAACTTTACGAACTGAGTTTGCAAGTGGAACATCAACTACAACAATTGATTCTTCAGGAAGAATAATCTCATCTTCTCTTTCGTCCTGACGAGCAGGGTCTTCTGTAGGATTACCAAATTCTTCTTTAACACCCTTAGGCTCACCAGCTTCACTTGGTACTCCATCATTTGGCTGTTCTTCGAATCCGTTATTTTTTGGTTCAGCTACCATATCAGGTTTAGCTTCCTGTTCTGTCTGTCCTTCGTTCTGGATATCGTCCTGTGTATCCTGTCCTGCAACATCTTCAGTAAAATCTGATTTAATTGCTTTGAAGAACTTAGACTTCACTTCTTTATTTGAACGAATAGCACGAATAAGACGACATTCAATCTTCTTCTTAAGCTTATCGTTCTCTTCTTCTTTCTTAGCAAGTGCAGATACAATAGCCCAATGAGCTGCAGTAAGTTTTGAAGAACCAACCATCTTCTTTACTTTCTTATAAGCTGCATTCCAAGCTTTCTTGTTAGCACTTGATTTAATAGTAATATAGCCTTTCTTGAAGTTCTTAGATGCGCTGTTTCCGATAATAAGAGTATCGTCTTCAACTTCTTCTGTTGGAGCAGCTTCATCAAGTTCCATTGGATAATCATCTACTGTATCAAATACAGTACATTCAAGGCCATCAACATCCTGGTCATAAATTTCGTCTGGTTTCTGTTCAAGGTCAATTGCACCGTCTTCAGATACCATTACACGAACAACAGAAGATTCGATTTCTTCAGGAAGTTCAGCCTCTTCAAATTCTTCTCCCTCAGGTTCTTCTTCATGACTCTCGTCAATCATATCGCGTACCTGGTCAAGGAGTTCGTCAGCATCAATTTCCTTCTCTTCTGCATCTGCCTTTTCAATTACAGCGTCTGCAAGTGCGTCGATTGCCTCCACTGCATCCATGATGTCTTCATTTGTAATTTCAACATCAGCAAATTCCTCTGCATTTGAAACTTCGTCAACGATAGACTCATCAAGTTCAAACTGATTTTCGTCGTTCTGGTTGTCGGTTTCTTCTGCGGATACTAAAAGTTTCTTTTTCATAATTATTCTCCTTATAAAAAGAAATGATTATATATATAACAATATATAAAATATTAGTGGAGAAAAGTTAAAAAACAAAGGACGACTACATGAAGTAATCGTCCTCAAATACTGTTTGTACAACCTGGTACATCAGCTAAAGATTCTATCAAGACTTGATTGGTTACGAGAAGAATTTATCTTACCTTTATATTTAGTAATTAATTCGTCATTCTCTAAATATTCATCATCTGTTATCTCACCATTCTTTAATTTCTCATAATTCATTTGCTGTAATTCAGGAACAGTAAAATAATCTAATCCATTATCCTTCTTTAAGTTTTCAACAAAAGAAGATTTAATTGGTTTCTTAGAATTGTTAATGCCTTTCTTTTTATTGGCAAAGTAATCTTTGAACTTCTGAATAGCTTCTTCTTGTGAATCAGCTAAAAAATTAGTTTCAAAGCAACCATCTACCAGAACTCGGTAACTTCCTGGATATTGTTCATCCGGCTGTGCATCTTCAATAAGACTTGCGAAAGCCTGACGATAAATCTCCTTATTATGATAATCATCAAGTACCCTATCTGATTTAATTTGTTTCTTTGAACTGTTCAATCCTGCTTTACGAGCTTCGTATTCATAAAGATTCTCGTCCGCACCCATATCCATAGCTTGTTTCAGATAATCAACATAAGCAAGATTACAGTTATATGGCCAAGAAAGAATACTGTTTGTACCGTCATAAACAAAAGTTTTTGATACATCTTTCAAAACATCACCAACAAAACCAACAATTTCTCGTGCTATTGTATTTTTGTCTTCATCAGAATCAATAGAGCATTTTGCACCTAGTCCGTCTTGAATAAAGATTGTGAACTCACGAATTCTAACATTGAATTTTAAACCCCAATAATTAGAACTAATTTCGTAATTTCCATTCTCACCAATACATGTTTCAAGATGGAATATATTACCCAAATATTCAGTAACTTTAGCTTCATTCATATTGTAACTCCTTATGAGAACATCTTACCATAAAGTTTATTCAAAGATTCTGTATTTCTTGCTCTACGAGTCTGTTCAATCTTTTCTGGCTTTTTCTCTTCTTTCTTTTCTTTTTTAGATTTACCGTGACATGCAGATTCAATACCTTCATTCATAATCTCTTCAGCTTCTTCCCAAGAACAACCGTATTCATCCATAATTGCACGAATACCTTTTTCTCTACCTGGCATTGCTGATTCAATTGGTTCTTTTGAAGATGTAATTGGTCCTTTATGCCAAAGTTCCAAGAAATCAAACTTTTTAGAACCAAGGTCTTCACCATTAGGGCCATAGGCGTTGATTGTAAATTCAGTTCCGTCCTGATATCCTTCTTCGTTTTCACCTTCAATACGAAGCCATCCATCTTCAAAATATCCTGTATTTGTCATATCAATTTGAAGGTCTGCAACTTCTTCATCAAGTCCTTTGTAATCTGATTCAATTGATTTCTTTGAAGATGTAAGGTCAACTGTTCCTTCTTCAATATGACCTTTTCGCTTACAGTTTTCAATCCAGGTTTCAATACCATCACAACAATCTTGTGCAAATCGTTTAGGAAGTTCATCTGCACATTCAAACAGAGCATTCTGCATCTTACGAAGACATTCTCGAAGTGTAAAATATACATCTTCCCAATCACTATTAGGCCAATTCTGTGTATCCATAATTTATTTCCTCTCTTATTTATAGTAATAATAAATATTTAAGTTTTATGCTACTAATTTCTTCAAATCAGGATACTTTTCAAACAGTTTTTCCTTGTCTTCCCAACGCATAAGAAGTGAATTACTTTCCTTATCTAAAAAACGAAATCTACTAACATAAGAACAATATTTGATAGGATGATAACCGAGACTGTAATATCTTCTTCGACCCTCATCAAATAAAGAAAGTTTCACAGTACCTTTTTCTAAATCACTCCAACTACAACTAGTAGCAACCATTTCACCATCTACATCAAACCAAAGGATTAAATACTCTGTACCTAACGATTCTTTCTTAGAATGATGTTCAGTATCAAAAATCGTTTGTCTGATATTATCAGCATCACTATCAAACAAATGAATATTCTTTTCTTTAGCATAAAGAAGAAGGTCTGTTAAATCCATTCTATTTAGTTCATACATCTCTTTCATAATTCTATTTTTATTCCTCCTTATTGTTTATATAACCTGGTACAAGTATAACATCTTCATTTGTTTCATCATTGTGGAAACAAGACATAACATACATAATACCAGTATGGTAAAAATTGTTCTTAGACAACAATTTTGAATTAGTTTCAAATATTTTCTTTGTTGGACAAACTGTATAAGTTACAAACAGTTTTTCAGGATTGCTATATAACCGAGCAGGAAATACGAAAGCTTCATTACACTTATTACAACAAGTTCCGTCTTTGATTGGTAAAGCATTATTACCATATCCATCAAATACAGTCCCGCAGATACAACATTTCTTTTCCATAATTCCTCCTAAGGCCCTACCTTTTACAGTAGGGTCTACATTATTTATTTTACCATCTTAAAAAGTGTTCTGTAGTGGAATCTCTGAATAGGACCCTCAGCAGAAATTGTGTTTACATTTGCTGTAGCCTTTACGCCAACAACATGACCGTTAATATCACCTTTGTCCCCGATTGAAAGGTCTGAAGTATCTGTGATTTCACCAACATAGAACTCACAGTCTTCAATGAACTTGTTGTACTTCTGTTCTGCGAAGTATGTGTAGTCCTTTTCCAATCTTTCCATATCGATTCTTTCTTCAGACCAAATCATATAGTCAGCAACGAATCCCCAAGAACGATTGAAATCATGTTTAATAGATTCACATTTGTTGTAAGAACTCCATAATGGTTTACCCTGTGCTTTGTACTCTTCTTCAACTTTCTTAATATCTTCGTACATTTCTTTACGAGCTGCGATACATTTCTTTATGATTTCAGGGTCAGCAATTGTTTTGATACAATACTGTTTCCAATTTTCTACGAACTGACGAAGAACAGGATATTCCTTTACCTTTCCAACCTGAAGAAGTTTAAGTTCAGCCATCTGTGCTTCGTACTTATTAAGCTTCTTCTCAGCATCTCTAAGACACTTCTTATCCATTGAAAGTGTTGCTCTCTTGTAGTCCTTAGCGTCAGGAGCTTCAGCTTCTGCAATCCATTTCTTATACATTTTAATCTGTCTGTTGATTTCATCAATCTTTTTCTGTGTCTGATTAATCTTTGAAGTAATCTGTTTTACTGTAAGTTCCTTTTCCATAATCTTTGCCTCCTAAGCATTTAAGTTAATATAAATATAACATAGAATAAAAATTATGTATAGGAAAAATCAAAAAAAAACTCCTGTAATTTACAGGAGTTTATAGGATTAAAGATTAGATAGTATTATTTGAAAAACTTCTTAGCAGATTTAATCAATCTCTTACTTCTAATCCATTCACAGTATTTAGCACTTGCAACTTTCTGTTTCTTACTGTCAAACATTTCAGGGAAATCATCTTTAGTATCAAGATACCATTCATGTACTGCCTGTTTTGCTGTTTTTGGATTATAAGCATTATCCTCTTCAAAGAATGAAAGAATGTATTGAACAGTTTCTTCCCAAACATCTGTTGTAAACTTTACATTAAGTTTATCAAGAAGTGCTTCAAGTTCGTCTTCAATCTGTTCACGAAGTTCAAACTTAGTATCTTCGTCCAATGTCTTAAACTTCATGTGTGGTCCATCTTCTTCTGCTTTATCTTCTTTTGAACTGTTTATTTTACTTGAATAGATATCTTCTTCATTATCGTATTTATCCCATTCACGGAAATCATACTGTCGGAAAATAAATGCAAGGTCTTCTGCAAGTTCGTCGTAACCAGCAGCTTGGGTAAGATTGTTGAAAAGTTCTGTTACACCCATGATTTCTTTTGCATACTCGTATTTATTCCAAGTACCTTCGACACTTTCCAAATCTTCACCGAATCCCCATTGCTGAGCAATCCATTCAATATTTTCAAGAAGTGTATCAGTAGACATTGATTTTGCAATTTCTTCAAGTGCAGTTTCTTCTCCATAATATTCAACAAATAAATCAAGTGCTTCAGGAACATCAGAACTATCTACTTCCCACCCACCATCTATTGCTGATTTAATTGATTTATGTGATGATTTTACAAATCCTTCGTATTCTTTAATAAACTTACCTGGGTCTGGTAATGTTTCAATAGTAAAATCAACCAACTGATAAGCATAGTCTTCAGGGTCTAGTATTTCATCTTTAAGATATGAATCTCTTATATCGTCTGCAGTTTCTTTTACAGCCTGCATATATGAAGAATAAGGTTCAATTCCTGTGTTGCCATTAATGTAATCACCATAATACCAATAATTACCGTCTTTATCATAAACATAATCACCTTCCCAATAGAAACCATAATCATTTGAAGCGTCTTGGGATGACTTGATTGGTTTACGAGAACAAGTGATGTCAGCACCTTCATCTTTGGCAACTTCATCAGGATGCTTCCAACTCTTTTTCTTAGTCTTCTTAGAAGATTCAATTTCAACATCTTGGAAAACATCTTCATCCATTCTATTCATAAGCTGTCTTGCAGCTTCCATTCTTGTTGCCTTATTAAATAACTGTAAACTGTCACGACCACTACCATACCAATTGTCGTACAATTTAGCAGCTTCATCAATAACATGTAACCAAGCGACAACTGCTTTATTCTTATCGTAAATACCCTTCTTAGCTTTTCTTTGCAAATTAGTAAGAACACTTGTAAGAATACCATTATAGATTTCTGAAGTATTTTCAGCAAACAAAGCAAGTTCTCTAGCTCCGTCTTTGTCTACTTCACTTACAGTTCGTCCTGATTTAATTGGTTTACCAAACTTATCATAAACTGCCATAATTTTAACCTCTCATAAAAATATATTTATCGTTGTCTAATTCGTTATCATCAACGTCATGTGCAGAAACCCAACATTCTTCTTCACTATCCCAAACCATATTATTATTAAGTCTAAGGTCTCTACCATAGGCTTCATAATCAAAGTACCTTGCAAGTTCTTCGTTATTAAGGTCTTCAGGGTCTTCAATATCATAAATAGATTCAATCTGGTTATCTGGATAGTTGATGTTCCAATCTCGTACATAAGCGTCATCATCAAAGTATCTTAAAAGAACTTCGTCTCTAATGTCGTTTAATGTTTCGTCATCTACATTTACAAACTCGTTACCATATGCTTCTACTACATAAGATAATCCAAGGTCTTCATCACTTGTTCCTGTTACTTGGTTTCTATCCCAAGGGTGAACAGTAAATGCGTCTTCGTAAGATGATTTAATAATAGAAGAATTTAATCTACCTCTTTCTGAATCCATAAGTTTAAGATGTTTATTTGAATAACCCTCATCAACATAGATTTTAATAGTTGTATTAGGGTCATTATTTTCTACAGCTTGTCGGAATGTTTCATTTGCTTCTTTAAGATTATCAAACTCAACAGAATCATCTCCTACTTCTACAATGTATTTAGAAGATTTAATAAAGGATGAATTTAATCTAAATGTAGAAATATTCATTTCTTCTCCTGTATTCAAATCAACAATAGTATAATCTAATCCAACATTATCAAAGTATTCATCATTTTCTGAAATATAATTTCTTAATTCTTCTGCTGTAAAATCTTCACCATCTTTTGGGTCTTCATGTTCTGTGTCAATAAGACGGTATCGTTTATCTGATGTTACTGTAGATGATTTAATTTGACGTGAAGATTTAAGCAGATGCTCTTTATAAAGTTTAGCAATTAAACTATCATTTTCTGTATGTTCATCTGCTGTAATTTTCTTTAATAACCATTCGTTATAATTCATTTTTTGAAGTTCTTCTACGGTAAAATATTGTAATGCCTCTTTGTCTTGCAAAATATCAGAAAGTGATGAACTAATAAAGGATGATTTAATTTGACGTGAATTTTTCAACATCAAAGGTCTTATATCAAGTTCACCCCTATACCATTTATCGTATTCATCACCCTTAAGATTCTTTTCAGCCCATTTAGCCTCTTCATACTGTCTAGCATTCTCTTCTTTTTGAACTTCACCAGCAAGTTCATCTACAAAATCAGTATCGACATTGAATTGTTTTGCTACACGTTCACAAGCCATATCAATTCTTTCGTTTGTAGAATCATAGCCAACATAATCATCCATTGGGTCTGGTTCATATGCTTTTGATAATTCTTCTGAAAGAACTTTCTTAATCTCATCTTTCTTAGCAAGTTCTTCTTCTGTTGGTGTATATGGATTAAAATATCCATATTCATCAAATCTTTCTGAATCAGGACGAGTATGAGCTGATTTAATCATATTATTCTCCTTCGATTTAATAATTCTATTACCGTGTTCAAGATATTCTATAAGATACAATGATTCAGGATGAGTATTATAGAACTCTTCAGCTTCTTGTTTATCTGTAGTCTTGAAAGATACTCCAAAATCGTCATCCCAAACTTCATAACTTTCAGGATTGCCATAATCCCAATCACTGTCATCCATCAACTTTTTCCAAGATGAAGAAGCGATTTCACCTTTCTTATGTATCTTTATAGAATCGTAGAATTTATCTGTAAATTTTGCATTTTCTAATGCAGTTTCAAATGCTTCTAAGAATGCTTTTGCTTTTGGATTCTTTGCTCTACGACAAACTTCACGAACATCATCAGGAGTTTGTAAACCAAGATAAGTTGGTACTATATCATACATTAAATCCGTAAATTCACCCATACCACACCTAGATTCTTTGCATTCATCTCTATCCATGAATACAGTACCAGTTAATTGTGATGTATTAAAGGTATCAAATATTTCATCTGCAGTAAATTCTTTGAAATTAGGTGATGATTTAATCATATTTTATTTACCTCTCTTAAATGCACTTGCGATTTTATTAGCACTTGGATATGTTTTCTTAAATGCCTGTTTAGGATTGATTTCCTTCTTAAAGTTTATTGAACTTGCTAATGGGAATGTCTTTGATTTGTCTGCAAGGTGAAGGCTGTTGAACATAGCAGCAATCCATTCGTTCATAGGGTCTTTCTGGTATGCTTCTTCAATTGCACTTGTAATCTGTTCACGAAGTCCTTGTTCCAAATCAATAACAGACTGAGTTACTGTATTATTTCCTGCAGTAGAAACACAGAAAGCAGCAGGTACAGCAGGAAATCCAACTACATCCTGCGATACTGCCAAATATGTATCTTCATCAACCCTTGTAAGACCTGAACCTATATCGATTAAATCTCCAAATCCACGACTTGATGTACCAATCATACCTGTTTTAGCAAGGGAATAAATTGTAAGTCCACGCGGAGTATCCATTAAATCCACATTTCCCAAAACGAGATTGCCATCACCAATCCAGAAATCATTTACTCGAATTGCTACATTTTCAAGTAATACCTCTGAATTATCTCTATGTTGGTCTTCACCCCAAAAACAATGATTATCAAGAGCAGCTTTGATGAACTGATTTTCATGAATATCGTTCCAAAGTTTCTTACTAAAAATCATATTATTTAATGTTGGAATGTCATAATAAGCAATTGGCATATTTGTCCAAGAATAAAGTACACCAGTATCATTCTGTTCAGGTTTATAGCCCTGCATAATTCTATCTTCAGCTTTCATAAGACCAGATTTAATTAATGTCTTTTTAGTATCTGAAAATGATTTTGCAGAAAACCATGAACCTTTAATCCATACACCTTTCTGATTCATAATTAAAACCTCTATATTTAAGATATACTAAATATTTAAGTTTTCGTGATTAGAGTATAAAAAATACCCACTCCTTTTAAGAAGTGGGTTATTAATGTTTTAATTATCAAAAATAGCATTCAAACTTTTAATATTTCGACTTACAGATTGATTGACATAAACCCGTTCATAATAATCTGCAATCTGTTTAGCCTGTGGAAAATCCCAACCATTCTCTTTCATAAGAATAGCGATAACTTCACGTTTAGTCAACATCCCATCTTGATAATATTTCTCAATCTGTTTGATTGCCATTGAAGTTATTTTCATAATTCACTTCCTTACTCTACAGCAATTGTGAAATCACTCGAGCTGTGAACAGCCTCAGGATACCAACCTTTCTTCTCAAGTTCATCACGAATATATTTGACAATATTATCATCACTAAACATATCAAGATTACCTTGTGTATCGTAAATTCTGAAATTAGGATATTCATGACCCCAACCGTCATTACTCATTCCTTCTTCAGGTTCATATTCAAACTCATACATTGGACCATATGAGAATTTCATATCTTTACAATAGTTATTAAGTTTATCTACAAAGTCTCGATAATCTCTTTCTGTAGGAAGTGGATTCTTTCCGTATGAAGAATT